>Ga0194133_10003059_pt1 | contig 24471 bp, 7 predicted proteins | sample TA2KigOf40mmetaG_FD_155448 | JGI IMG/M metagenome (GOLD analysis project Ga0194133, IMG submission 155448) | Freshwater microbial communities from Lake Tanganyika, Tanzania - TA2015055 Kigoma Offshore 40m | ecosystem: Environmental > Aquatic > Freshwater > Lake | place: Tanzania: Lake Tanganyika... | reverse complement strand
CACACAACCTATTCTAAGCTGAATTATGGATCTTTGCACTTTGAGCTTAATTATCCCAAGACCTAGACAAATATTCAAAAATCTAGTTGGTAGATTTGGTGGCATAGGTACAATGCTTAAGTAAGTCGTATTTCAGCCCTTTAGCTTCAAAACTGTGTGAGGAGATAGAGGTGACAGATGGACGGACAGACAGGCATTTTTTATCAACTCGAGCCCTATTGGAAAATCTAAGCTCCCCCCGCTGACTCCACTTGCTTTGTTCGCATAGCTTGGGAGGGATAATGGAAAAACTTTTAGGATTGCAGAATATAGATAGAAAATCGGCAATCATTACAAATTTATGACCAATTCAGAAAAGGTAGAAATTGCATTGTTTAATTTTGATGTGTGTCACATTTGTTTCCCTTATTGTTTCTTTCAGCCCCATTTTTACTGTCATGCAGATGTTTCAAATTTTGGCAATCGCTTTGAAAAAGAGTTTGTTTTGCTTTCTCGCAATTCAAGAGATGCTTCTCTAATGTTGTCCAAGAAACAAAATGGACTGAAGAAATTGTAATTTCAGTTTTGTAAATTGCTTGACGAACACAAAGTCATTCCTTAAGTGTAAGTTTTTTGAAGCATTTTAATATTTTCAACGTTTTTATTGAATTTGTAGAAAAAAGGTTCCATCAGACCATTTCACTTTGAGATTTTAAAATATTTGAATGTTGATTTTTCTTGCTTTTTTTATTTATAGAAATTAGGAAAAAGTTTCAACAGTCTAAGGTAATTAAGTCAAAAAGTTAAGATAAATATAAAAAAGGTATGTCAAATTTAAATCAAAATCATTGCTTGATTTTCAGATGTCAAACATTAGTTTTTTACAAACTGTCTTCAACAAGATCAGTCTTTTGAAAAATGAAAATATTTGGCTGTCAAGTGATGACAAAAAGCTTGAGGAAAGATTCAAACTCCTTGCTGAGTTCCCAGATACAAAGTTTTCAACTCAGGTTGATTTATCGAAATATTATCTTTCTTTATAATTTTGTGGTTGTAAAGTTTCTTTGTTTTAGTTAAAACTAGACTCTGCCGCCAATTGTAAGAACCTAAAACTCAGTTCTGCACTTAGAGAAAAGGGAAACTTATGCTATGCCCAAGGAGATTCTGAAAGAGCATTGCAGGTTTGGGCATTTTTCATTTTATTAGCGGGTACTGTGTGTCAGAAGTGTGAGAGCGATAAACCAGAGATACGAGAATGAAGACAGAGGTACGAGAGCAATAAGTCAGGGTGAGAGTGATAAGCAAAAACCCCAGTGATAACCTCCCCAATCAAGAAAAGATTCAATACTTGTTGAAAAGAGATGGACTTTTTATGCAAAACTGTATCAAGAAACTTTCTTGCCAAATTGAAGAGGGTAAAATAGGATAGGCAGAAAAATGAGTGCCAGAATGAGAACATAAAATGGCAGCCTGTTTGGCTTTTGAGTACATGGCTTACTTACGGGAAGGAAAGACAAACTAACGGCACCCTGTTTGAAAAGACTTAGCTTGCAAAAGTGAAAAATATCTTAATGTGAAATGGAAGGGAAATGAGCATATTCTATAATATTTCTGCACTTAGACTAATTTAAGCTTTTTTGGCAATTTGGAGTCAAAGGAAGACTACCTTAATTTGCGTGGAATCAAGATCTATATGACAAATTAAATTTTATCATCTTTCAAACTGAAATTTTATTCCGGTATACACGACACACCCCAGCACTCCAAAACTTAGGGGTGATAGATTGACTTTACATTAATCAAACTATTAAGAAAGAAAAGTACTGAGTATATGATTTTTAGAAATAATACAAAAAATACTTGAGCAAATATTAGATCAGCGATGGCAAACGATTTCATGAAATGTCAAATATTATTATGCATTAACAGACTGTCAACAGCATGAGTTCTATAGGAGCAAAAAACAAATTTGTAAACATTTTACAACAAAAATAATCTATGATACTGATGTCAAGCCACAAAAAAATATTTTCCAATGGTAACTTTGTTAGCCCCCTTGTTGTAGTTGTATTTCAATTAAAAGCTTCATCTTATAATGGTCTTTACATCATTACACTTATTAAAAGCTGAACAGATGAATTACAGGAATTTTAAAAGAATGAGTTCCAATTTTTTTATTGTGGTCAGCTTTGTCAAAGCTGATGATTGGAGGATCTTTTTTTTCTTGCCACGACCAGTATGTGAATCTGGGCCTCCTGGGTGATATTCTGATGTGCTGACCATTACTCCATTGCAAAAATTAGCTAACTCTAAATATACAACAGAAACTGATCATTTAGAAACAATTCTTGTTTTGTAGCATTACAATCAGAGTCTACAGTTTGCACCACATCCTTTCTCAGATGATGACATTGAAGAAGATAATAATTCCATGGCCATTGCTTTTGCCAACAGATCAGCTGTTTGGATGGACAGGTATCATGGAAAAATGAATTCAATAGTATAGTTGTACAAACCTGTTTGTTTATCTGGTCAATCTCAAAGGTCTATAGAAAGTAAATGATCATTTTACTATCTTAATCATTAAATTTTAGGAAAGACTATTTCTTGGCATTAAGAGATGCTGAAATGGCATTTGAGAACAATTATCCCAAAGAGATGCATCACAAACTCTTGGAAAGAATGGGAAGATGCCATTTAGCGTTGTGTGAATATACAAAAGCAAAAGACAATTTTGAGAAAGCAATCAAGAGCATTGAAAGTGGCTCAAACAAGGTTGTAAATGAATCATGTTTTTAAAAATGAAAAAATTATCTACAATCCTTACATTGATTTTCAGAATGAGAGGATGAAATCAAAGATCAAAATGCTCCATGACATGATAAAAGAATGCACAAAAGTCCATGCACCAAACTTGGACTTTCAACATCCCAAATACCTTGTTGAACTGGTCCCTCAGCTCTCTGATCCTCATCCAAGGTTTCCAACCTTTAGTGATGCAATTGAAGTCAAATATGGAGGACCAGAAGTTGGAAGGTTTTGTGTGAGTAAAAAAACTATTGAAATAGGTGAGGACACCTCAAATTGTTGTTTTTGACATGAATATTCATGATTCTTTTATTACTCTAGGTGATCTTTTGGCAGTGGAAACACCTTTTGTTTGGCTTCTTGACAAAGAAGAGTCTCGCACTCATTGTTGGCATTGTTTTAGATCAGGTAAAGAGATGTCTCAATTTTTGTATATTTTCCAACAAGTTCTGATTATTTTCATGGCTTGGGTCACTTAAAAGACTTTTTAAGCACCTGAAATGTTGAAAACTTTCAGGTCATATGCTCTGTGTTTGACAAATATTAGGTGTTTTTCGGAGCCGATGAGGGTTACCCCCACTAGTTTGCCTACCACCAGTTTGCTTACCTGATGAGTTCGCCTACCCAGTCCAGTACATAAGATTACCAGTTTGCTTACCCTGTACATAAGGTTACAAGTTCACCTTCCTGACAAGCTCGTCTACTTACTAGTTCACCTACCTACCGAGACTAACTCGGGCCCTGCTTAAGATCAGATGATAAGCCCCCTACCAAAAAAAGGCTGTGTATGCACGTTTGAATGGAGTACAATGGTTTTAAGGTGTTTACAGTGTTATAAGGTGGTTAACGACAAAATTTGCACCATTAACATGTGTATTCAGGTGTGCCACGTGTAAACAGGGGCTATATACCTGAAAGCGGGTGAAGATACCTGAAAGTTGACATAGTGTGTCTTATTTTTGGTAGGGGCACCACATGGTTAGGCCAAGGTGTCAACCTCCACATTGTAACGGCCTGGTGTTAGGCAAACTCTCATAGTATCTGTTTTTCTCTCATCAGAGGCTTTGATACTAGGTCCCGCCAAACAATTTGTCCTTTCTTGACATTATCAGAAATCGTTCTTCAATAAAATCATATTCCTAATGTAACATCATAGTTGAAAAATCTCACATTACAATTTTGTAACGTATAATATGCTCAATTCATATTATTTTCTCCTTTTGCTTCTCATGATATTTTAATGGTAATGTTCTATTTTTATTAACCTCCCTTTAAACTCATTTCAAGATAGGCTGTCATATGATTCCAACAACTTTCAAGATCAATTAAGCATTTCATGCAAGGTATACTTATTACTCCAAAGATCAAGTCCCAAATCACTGATTACTCTCATTGGTCTTATCTCTGATCTGAGTCTCTCCTATATCTTTATATCTACCTTTCTGTCAGAAAACAGTTCAGTATTGATTCTTTTCTTGATTGAGAAGTTCATCACTGGGGTTTCCACACACACTTTACCCTCAATTTCTTCAGACCACATACCACACTGGCTATATGAAATGAGCTCGCAGATACAATATGAACACCATGAGGAAAGGAAGCAAATAAGATGCAAAATATATGATATTAATTGATATGGGTTTAAAATACAAATGAGCTCAATATAAACAAATTACTAGTTGTCAGCTCAAGTATCTGGAGAGTTCGTGAGAAATACCAAACTGCAGGTAAGAGAGTGTAAGTGCTCGACAAGAATCACTGATATTTTGTTTACTGAGTGTCCTTTTGCAAGGAAATCATATAATACCTAATTACTCAAATAGATTAATTTCCTTACAGTCATCGCTCCAGTTCCATGTCTTTCATGCTCAGCGATTGTCTTTTGTGGTCCAAAGTGTCGGAATGAGGCTAGTTACCACAAGGGTAAATAAAAAAAAAGTTTTTTTCCAGCTGCCACCTTGCTTTGTTAAAAAGCAAGGATTGTTTTAACCTCTTCTAAGTTTTTGGCCTACCGGCAATGAATGATCCAAAATATCACCATTTTTGAGCTCCAGACCTCATCAAGTAAAACCACTACAGATGCAAAACAGGAACTATAAAATCAAAAGAAAATCCGAAATCTTTTATTTATTTCTAATTATACCTTTTATTTCAGTATGAGTGCCAACTTACTGAAGTTCTCTACAGGGCTCAAATTGGGGCTTGGGCTTTAGCCTACCGAGCTGTTATCTCAAAACCCGTAGATTATTTCCTAACATTGAACAGAATAAAGTTTGAAGCTAGAAATGAACTGTTAGGATCTGAGGAATCAGGAGATGTTTATCTTTCAAGTGACATCAACTCATTCCACAACTTGGTAAATAATAATTTAATCTTCCTTGAAGTATAAAGACAGATCTTTAATGACGAAGAAGATAGCATGCATATATATTACTTCTAACACCAAATCAAGTGAATGAGAATAGTGTTGACTTTTCAACAGTTTGTTTGATTGAAAGCTGTGTCTTATGTAGTTACTTGATTTTTGATTGATAAATATCGAAAAGCAACTAAGAGATGATTCGAACCAAGTTTCTGGCCAAGAATCAATCCTGGCCAGCAGCCAGCTAGCTAAAATGCATAAATCAAGATTGATCATAGGGATATTGGTACCATTTTAAGTTATGTTACATTATTTTTGTGATCACACAACCTCCTTATTCACGTTTGATTCCTGAGCGCACTTGATTACAGAGCTCCTGACTCACAGGTCAATAAATAGGCTTGTGTGCCTTAAGATGTTAACAAGTTATTTTTTACTTTTCTTAGACGTAAAATTGAGGTGGATAATTAGGCTTTAGATTTAAGTTTAGTTTGTAAGTTTACTCTTATTGAATAAAGCATTATGAGCATGTTACATTAGTCTTTTATTTACTCTATGTGAGATAGGCGGTATCTCATAGTCAGAAGGATAGGGATGTGTGATTATAATGGAATATCGCTATTCTGTTTATGAGAATGCATAAGAATTCATTGTATGCGGACTCAGGGATAGTCTACGTGTCAATGCTGCTATGTGACGCTATGTCATTGCTGTTATGTGATGTTACATTTTTGCTCTTTGGAAAAATATACAACAAAACTGAGGGAGATAACTTTGCTGCTGTTAAACTCCTATGGGTTACTTAAATACCTTGAATTTTCTAGGTAACTCACTCATCACATGGCAAGAAACAACCACCAGAGCTTATGATGCAAGCATTGGCAGCACTATTCCTGTTAAGGTGTCTTGAGGCTAAGTCTTATTACAAAAAGTGAGTCAAATTAAAGAAAAAAGTAATATGATAAATTGCTTCTCTACTAAATCAATTTCTATGAAATCGCCAACCTGACCAAATTGCCTACCTAACCAAGGAATTACATGACCACACTTAAAAAAGTTTCACTTTTCAATCAGATTTTTTTATAGACCTGATGGTGCTTCCAACACTGACCATCTATCAGAAACAGAAATCTATTTGCTTCACCTTTTGCACCACTTCATGAGGGTTACCTATTACAATACCCATGAAATAACCACCACCCAAGAAAATGATGATATGGCTGAAGGTCTTGGGCCCGAAAAACTCCAAGTAATATTTGTAAAATACTTTTTTTTAGACTTAAGGTTTTTATTGTCAAACCTTTATAGATGAGACGAATTGGAAGAGCCACCAATCCTACTTTAGCATTGCTCAACCATTCCTGTGATCCGAATTTTCGCCGGATTTCTGTAGGAAACAGAACTTTGGGTTTTGCAACAAAGAGAATCTTACCTGGAGAAGAGATCACTGATACTTATTCACCAACATTTGCAGCTGCTGACAAAGAAAGTCGGTGGAGAAGTTTATCAAAATATAACTTTACATGCAGGTAAGAAAAATTTGATGCCATAAAAATTTGCTGAATCATGATTTGTCTAAATGTATCACAATTTGTCGAATGACATTCTTTACAGAAATTCGGATTTGTTAAAATCAGCTTGGTTGAGCCATGAGGATCAGCTGGAAGGTTAGGTTAGCAATGAAATAGTAAGGCCTGGGAGCAATTTAATCCGGGCCTATTTTGTGGCTAACCTAACCTAAATTCCTGGGGCTAATCCTCGGGGACTTATCATCCTGGCCCAACCCTGGCTTTTAATCTGGGACTAACCAGGCTGATTTTGATGAATTCAGTTTTGGTAAAAACTAACATTTGACGATTAGTATGTTTTTGGTTCAAAAAAACATTCGAGCAATACTCAATTTGAATTTATTCTTTGCTCCATTGAACAAAACCTCAAACAGTTTACATTTCTTTTTAAGAGCAGTAAGGCCCAGAACTAATAACCTCGTCTTTACATTAGTTATTCAACTAATCATAATTTGGTCAAAAGTAGAGATGGGCCCTGACCCAACTCGACCCGACCCAAGCATACTTTGACCCGCAGTAAATAAGAGGCCGAATTGCCTTTGACCCGGGTACTTTTTGATCCGACCCGACCCGGATCAAAAATTTTTGACCCGGATCCATCACTAGTCAAAAGTTAATTCAACGAGTGACAAATTAGGTTATTATTTATTTTACCGAATTGTGATCCGGCAAATTTTTAAAGCACCAGAAATTCAAGTTGGAGGGGTCGGCTGGAAAATATCAGACAACAAGATAACATGATTGACAGTTTAAGCCACTTGACTCCATAAACAACAAAGTCATAAACAAATCACAAATTAAGCAGGAGGGGGAAGTTGAACAATTTTTAGCTGATATATGTTTTGATATGGTTTTTTTACTTATATTACCATAACATTCGACTGTGTTTCTTTTACATATAAACCCATTTTCACAATGAACTTTGGCTCTTATTTGGAACGTAAGTAGGATTCTTGAAAACAAGACCCAATCTTAAATTGCCTGAGCCTCTTTTTGAATTGTTCATCAGGGAGCTTTCAAACAATCTTGAGTCTGCAGATGACCTCATTATGACTTTAAGAACCTTGTTTGTAACCCCTCTAACCTTAATTCTTTGCCCCCGCCAAGATTTTAATTTTTCAAATTAAATTTTTTCAAAGGTGCATTGCATGCCAGTATAGCTGGCCAACTTTGGTTGAAATGGAAAGAAGACTTCATGGGCTTCCAAATGAATGCTATCTGTTAAATTCAAAAGAAGACATCAAGGTTGAAATAATTTATAAACTCAATGTGAGATAAAATATGTAAAATAGAAATTAAAATAGGTCCAACTCAAGAGAATTTCAACTGCAGACCACCTGATAGCTAAACTTGTGAGAGAGGCTAAACCTGACTTGAATAAACTCCTATCTCTTGTGAAAAGGCATTATGAAGAAATAAACAAATTGGTAGGTTAAGTTGTATTGTGATTTTACCATTCCTTCAATATTTCCTCATTCTAGATCCATCCACCTCATCATGCAATTACAATGGCAGAAAATAGACTTTACCATGTTTTGCTGGCAATTTTTGCATCAAAGTCAAACATTCACTATTCTGTTTGAAATAATTTTTGAATACAATTTTTTAAAATATTTTTGAAACCAATATATTAATTGATCTCACACAATAAGTTATGAAAATAATGATACTATGAGAAGTCGTCGAATCCAAACTAGTTGAACTACGAACTCTTCAAACAACAAAATCGTCGAACTACGAACTCGTCGAACTCTAACCTAACCTAAACTGACCCGACCAATCCCCCCATGCGGGGCTCTGGGACTGATGAGTACCGTTCGAAGAGTTTGATTCGACGAGTTCTCGTATTTCCCGAAAAATTTATATTATCTTGCTCAATAGATCACATTTGAATGTTTAATCCTAGCTTTCGATTTAGTGGGATCCTGAAGGGGTCGAGGGCAGATTGCAGATCCCTTGACCATTGTGATATAAAAATCTTAGTCACGGATCAGCTATTATTTTTTAAAAAATTTGAAAAGTATTGAAAGTAATTGCCAGAGCTAATAATCAAAGACAATCAACAGAAATCAAAATATTAAGGGCTGGGTGTTCCCAGCCAAAAAAATGAATGGTGTTAAATATTGTTATGATATCCTAGCGAAAAGATTGTTTGACACACCAATTGTTGATGCCATTAATCAGCAGTTGTGTCATAAAAAAATAGAAACAGTGTATTTCATGTTGAAAACAGTAATAATATAGCAAAGTACACGAATTTTTCAAAGTAATCAGAATTTTGCACAATACACTGTGATTTTTCTGCTAGGATTATTTGGTAAATTATTAGAATCAGACTGAGGATAACTTTTTGAGTTTTTATAAGAATTGCAAAGCGAGCTTAAAACTTTTTTAAACAAAAGTTGTTCAGTAGCCCAAAATATCTTATTTTCATCATCTCAAAAAGGGTCACCCGACAGCAATTTTTGAAGTAAATAGCAACATTGGAGATTTGGAAAATTTTATGGCCTAATTGCCCCAAAAATTTTGCAAAATTTGGCATTATCTCATGCTAGTTTTACACAAAATAGATTTGCCAAATGTGCAATAATATCTTTAAGTACAAAATTAATTTTTCACTTGTTATTTCTTCTAGAAAAAAATAGAAATATAGATAAAATTGTTCTTTATACAATCATGCTTCTGGCACTTTTTCTATCACCCAGACACGATTTATTAGTCAAAAAATTTGTAGCTAGTGGGAGTTGATCCCTGGACCTTTCCATCATAAGTCTAGCACCTTACCCCTATGCTATGGGAACTTTTGATATAATGGAAATGTTTTTACTACATCAAAAGCTTATGAGATTTTAAAGTCAATGTGGTTATTTTTACTTTGAAAAGTATAAAAATTGTAAGGACAGTAAAAAAAAATAATGAAAGGCTTTTCCTTATTTTTTGTTCACTAGAACATATATTAGGTATAAAATATTCAACAGGCAATGCTCAAGCTTTAATGTTTCAAGTTTCACCTGGGCAGCGTCGGGTACCCTCAACTAGTAGGTTATAAACTCAGTCGATTTGTAATCACAAACAGATATTCTTAGCTGCAATATTTATCCTTTATTTTTCAGTAATAAAATTGTGAAGGTTGTCTATTGTAGTTGCTATAGAAAAGTGGTTGACTGAATGGAGCTTGAGGACGTGGAGACCGAAACTTTGGTAAAAATCCCTTTCTGAAAAATACCTCTTTGTTAAGTAAGAAAGACTTAACATCTTTTATTCACCTGTTTCTCTTTGGTTGAACCCCATTGGGATATGAGGTATAAAATGTTGGGACATAGGCTACATTCCGAGTATTTCTATCTGAATTGTGTCCAAAGACAACTTCATCTTCTCTTGACTTTTGAGACCAAGCCATCTTACCTAAAAATAATTGCAAATCTCTTAAAGCTTTTTACTTCCATTCTAGTCCAGGTCAAAATTTTTTGACCTAGGTCGGGTCATTTTTTGTTGCTCGGGATAGGTCATGTCAGCCACCCCTGGGTTTGGAAAATTTCCCCTTAAAAATACCAAATATTTCTTATTTTTTTCCTTCTCTCATTGGGTATGGTTAAAAATTACCCGGGTCAAAGATGGTCAGCCTCTTATTTACTGCGGGTCAGAAATATGCTCAGGCTGGGTCAAGTAAGGGCCCATCTCTATTCTTTGGGTACGTTATCCTTATATCCAGCAATCACTGAGTTCCTTATGGTGAGCTTACAGGCCATACCTCTCCCAAAATTGGATTTTCATTTTGTGAGAAACTGGCATAAGCAATTGTAAGATAGGTTATAACTCTTATGAAGTTTTGGCCTAACGGCAGTATAAATGTGTAATAGCTAGACTAAAAAATACAGCCTTGTCAGTTGGATCCTCTTTTGCAGTTTTCAAGCAATAAACTTATTGATTAAAAGAATAAGAATAAACACTTTGCTTTTAATACAAGGACCTTTCCTATAACAAATTCGTTCAAACCATTCTGATGATTTACTTTGGTGTTCCACATGAATAAATTCATCCTTGAGAACTTTCAAGTTTAGTGTGTATGCTGCATTGTCAGACACCTTAATTATTAATCACATGTAGCAAAAAATATATATAGCTTGCCATAACTCTTTATAAATAAAATCTCCTCAATTAAGACTGGTTGAATAATTTTTGAAAGTACCCTTATATTCAATTTCTTATAAAAAAGGCATGAAAATGAAATTTGAAGGTACCTATTAAACGATCGAGCAAAGTGCTAGTGTAAATATTTCATTATTCTTCGTTTCTCGCAATAGGGATCGAATTTGTCCGTCCGTCACCTCAAAAGGCTTCCTTAGTTTTGAAGCTAGAGGGTTGAAATTTTTAATTTGAGAGATTTTGCATTGCAATTAGTGATGGGTCCGGGTCAAATTTTTTGACCTGTTTCGGGTCAGGTCAGCCATCTTTGGTTTGGGTTTGGAAAATTTCCCCATAAAAATCCCATATTTTTCAACTTTTTCCCCTTCGGTTAAAAAAAATCTCATTGGGTCGGGTCAATAAGTACCCGGGTCAATCAAGGGTCAACCTTCTGAGGGAGTAGACACATGCATTATGTGACAGGGCAGAAAAGGAGCGAATAAAATGTATAATTTTTTGTATAGCCCACAATTGTTTGTTTGTTTGTAAGAGGTAACCTTGCTCGCTCGTGCATTTGGCATTTTTTGTAGCAAAAAATTTATATTAATGGCAAAGAAATCTTAAATAATTTGAAAGATCACCCGACCAAAATAATTCAAATTTTGCCCGTTTTCACCTTTTTTGTTGTTGGGCAGGTTTTAAATTTCAATTTCACACAATTTTGTTCAAGAAGAGTATATACTTGCAAGATTGATTCAAAGATTTGTTTAGTAATTACCAGCATAGATTGCAGAATCCATATAATCCAGTGGTCTTTGGAAATCCACAACCCCTCCTTTCAGGATGTACCCTCCACCTCTAACCCCAATGATTCCAGATAACAAGATAAAACACAAAGTAAATAATTTCATAACTATTTTCTGTAAGGACAAATCGACATTGACTGAACAGACAGAAATTATTCACAAAACAATAGCCAGGAAAACATGCCTCTGTTACAGCTGAATAACTTTCATAATTTGACCAAAGCAAAATATAGTGATGAAGGGAAGAGTTTAAACATATTTAGAGTCTGCAATTGCATAAAAAATTGTATTATAGATGTTGATATATACAAAAATAATTTTTTGAAAATACTTTAATATGAAAGTTTTTATGACTGCTTGTTTACATCAAAAACAAATAAGGTTAACAGCAACGTGATTAACAAGAACACATGGTGCATGGATAAATAGTAAACTATTCAGGAAAAAAAGTACAATTAAATGGTCAGATTGAGTTGTTGTTTTTTGTTTCATTTGTGAGATATTTTACAACAATCAACCTTCAACTTGAAAGTAGATGGTACAAACATAAATCTAGTTGAAATATAATTTGATCTTAATGCATTTTGTAGTTAATATTGATACCATGATATTTCGCCCAATGCAAGTTCGCCAACTACAATTTTGCCTAATCAAGTTTGCCAACCATACAAGTTCCCCTTACCTAACCTGACCCTTCCAAACCCCCACTGCAACTACGAACTAGTTCGTAGTTGGCAAAATGGTTGGCGAACTTGATTAGGCAAACTTGCAATGGGCGAAAAATCATAGACCCGTTTATATTTTCTTAATTTCTAAACTAAATTTCTATACAAATAAACATTAATCTATCGAAGAAGCACTCAATACCTCAATTATATGAAACAAGATGCAAAGTAGAGGATGAGAAACGACCTGGTAAATCTCTTTGGAATATCAAAAGAGGATTATCATTTCCTATAACCCTTAAAAAAGAAAGACAAAAATATAAAATAATCATTTATTATATTCAGAATGATGTCTGACTAAGTTTTCCAACCAAGTGAAATAAGAGAAAAAATGTTGTCAATTTACCTCTGAAAAAATTATAGATTCTAAATGATGTCAAAATTGAAACAAAAGTATTTCATTTCTGATTATTTTTGCATTTACCAGACTGGAGAGTTCCACTATCTTCAATGTTTTTGCTTCGATTGATTTTGCCTCTTTCTCTAAGCTCTAAGAAGAAAAGTACCAATCCTCCAAGGATGGGAGGAACCCCAGCAAGCAGGAAAGCAGTTTCATAGGATTCAGTATAGTCATAAATATAACCTAAAAATAAACTTCAAGCATTTTCATTTGAAAAAAAATAACTAAGATGAGTTAACCTGCTACAGGAGGTCCCACTGTTAATGGAACTGAACACAAGCTGAGCAAAAATCCTAAGGCTTGGGAGGCCCCTTCTGAACCAACAAGGTCAATTACAATGGGGCCAAGAACAGATATAAAGCAACCATCAAAAATGCCCATGATCAGAGTTAATGTAATAAGCGTAGTAAAACTTCCACTCTAGAACAATTCATTAAACGCTTAATTCAATATATAGATTATCAAATCAAGGAATGTTGAGTTGTTACCCCTGCTGGAAGTAACATTGTTGATATTCCAATTGCTAAAAAGGATATGGCTTGAAGGTAAACACAGTTGACAAAGTTGAGATCTGCAACCTTAAGAAAAAATGAATATTCGCGAGTTTTGCTCTGAGTAGAGTGTATCAAGAAAACAGTCAAAACTGAACTGTTAAATCAATTAAAGGATGAAACCCCTTTGAAAGAATTGGGAACAGTAAGAAAGAGTAGCAATGTGAGGAGGAGTCAATTTTTTTATTCAAGTACTGTAGTCACTAAGCAATAGATGCCCTCTCCAGGTTCTCCTGCCCTTTAAATTGGAGAGACTTCAGATCAGAGTTGTGATCAACCATTGGGCACTTACTGTTTTGAGAAGCAAGTACATCTTGCGCAGAGAATGTTATCTTGAACTAGAAGGTATGGGAAAGATCAGGTGTCAATCTTTCTTGAAATGAGTTAGTGAATGTGATAAAAAGGAAAATCAAGAGAAGCAGAATGAGAAAATAATTTACATTGAGTGGATTGTATACTATATTTTTAAGGAAGCTCCTCAAATTAAAGCATTTCCCTCAGTTGCCATTTCATGACATATTAAATTCGGACAAATGTTAAATTTTTTTATTTAGCTACTGTAGTCACTAAGCAATAGACCATTTCCAGGTTCTCCTTCAAATTGCTACATTGTTGACCTGTCCGAGCTTCTGTCAAAAACCAGTTCAGTATTGATTATTTTCTTATTGATTGGGAAGGGTCATCACTAATATACCTAGTTGTCACACTCACTACTTACTCTTTTTTGATCAACTCACTCATTAAGCTTGACATTTTCTATTTTTTTTGAGTATCTTATTTTTACCTTTCCAAAAATTATTCTTCCAAATCCAGATGTAATTGCTATACAAGCTACCAAAGTTTCCCCATTTTCATTGGGCAAAACATCTTTTGAGAATTGAACCTGAAATTGAAAGTCAAAAATCTAATTTTGTTGCAAAAAATATCCTAAAATTTCTGAAAAGTACCACATGGACATAAGGAACAAAATATCCAAAAAGAGCAAAAGGTACAATAAGAGCCCATTGAACATAACGACGTTGCTTCCAATTATCCATATTAATTAGCTGTAAATGATTTATTCAAGAATTATAAAATCACAAAAACTATTAGAGTTGAATGCTAAAGGCTTACCTCTTCAAGGATTCCAGACCTCTTAGCTACTTTTTTTGATTTGATGAGAGGTTTGAAACTCAATGAAGCCAACATTAAAAATGAAGTTATTCCAGCTAAGATACGCAATGTGTTTTCAAGCTATTGAAATTATTGAAAATTTCTATAAAAAGAATATCAATTTTAAAGAAATATTTTATTTGATTGGTTTTAAAAAAACAGCTCTGCATTTGTGAATAGAAAGGTTGGCATTTTTCTTGCCTTTTTGATGACTCTAATGTAGGAAGTTGAAAAGATTTTTTTAAATATGCTTTAAAGAAAAAGAGATTGGGCTTCTCTTAATTTTAACATACCTAACATTAAAATTAGGAGAAGAGCTAACCAATCTGGAGACAGACAGAGCCATTAACGGAATTTTAATTCTCCAATCATCAGGGGAGAAATCAGAATGGCGACAATGACTCTGGTTTCAATGCGGTGTAGCCCCATATCACAGTTAACCCATATACTCTACTCAACACAAAGTCAATCTCTGCATTAAATCTTAGATCATTCCAAGCTTATTTTTATTCTATTCCCATGGGTTTGAGTCTCTATGAACTACGGAAAGCTGAATCATCAAGAAAGGAAAATAACATTTGAGGGAGTTCAAGATGTCCTTGAAGTCACCAGTTCACAAGAGCGAGTTCATTCAAGGATCCTACCTACAGACCTCTTGGTCTTTTGGTCAACATCTGTCCTCTTTGAGATACCTTGTGCTGTCATCAAACCTTCAGTTACTGGATATTGAATAATTATTGAGAAGAGAATCAAATTTTTGTTCAACTAACAATATTAGGAATTCATAAAACTTGATCAAATAAAGATAACCACAGACCCCAGTTTGTCTCATTATTATTCACAAGGCTCTGATGCCAAAGTCCTAATGAATTAGAACAGCCGGTAGGGAGAGTAGTGTTTCTTAGTGCTATTGTTTTCACTTACATAAGACCAAAAATCTGAGGAAGGCTTATGTCTGCAAAGTAAGCTCTTGTAAAGTCCACATACGTGTAGGTAGAAGAATGAGCAAATAAATTTTACAAACAAACAAGAAGAAACCCAAACGCCTTCATAATGGCGGGCCTTGATCTCAGATCACAGATGACCTGAGTCATATTCTACATTCATTTATTACTGACACGTAATTTTTAGAAACATGTTCTTTCTTTTTTCTTATTTCTGATAACATATTATTATTGACTAAATTAACGTACATTTGACAATATTCATAACATTAATGGTTTTTATAAAGTTACAGCTACCAAAATTTTATATTTTTATCTTGTAACGCTTAAACCAATAAAATGAATTCAATGAATGAATGAGTGAGCTCTCTTCATACCAATAGAATAAAAGTGCCTAACCAAGGCTATGACTTCAGTTTTTCATGACCAGCTTTATCTGACTTGTGCAATGATATTTTGCACTATTGGGCCATCAATTTTTAGACTTACCCCTGTGGATTCTAAAAGTGCTGTCAAAGCATGTGGCATTGCAATTGTGAAAAGTGAGCTTCCAGAAGTAACAAAACCATTTACCTTAAAAAAGCTCAAAGTTATTTGTTAAATAAACAGAAAGCTAGAGGTAAAAAGCAAAAAATACCACTCCTATATGTGTATTGAAGTAATGACCTAAAATTGCAAGGGATGGAGTGTAGGCAAGGGCTGAACCGCAACCAAACAAAATTCCATAAGCAAAGCAAAGTACTTCAAACTGGAAAAAGTTATCAATAAACACTATCCTCTGTTAAGTGAAGTCTTTATGAATCAGTTTGTTGCTGGGTCTAAGTCTAGTTTAAATCTATATTAACATTTCAAAAAGTCTACATAAATAATCTTTGTCTCTTTGTCAATTTTAGAGGCTCTCAATTAACTACTCGCAGAGAATATTCCTTGCTTAATTAAAATCCCAAGGTACCAAGATGTGCCTACCCTTTCAACAACAAATGATGAAACTAGAAGTCCAAGAGTTGCTAGAAAGCCACCCAAAAAGGCAGTTTTTCTTATTCCATATCTATCAGCAAGTATTCCAGAGAAGGCTAAAACAATTTAAATATTACAAAAGTTAGGTACGAAATTCATTTATTTACATTGAACACCATTTCAATCTGACTGACTGTATGTATGATAGCCAAAATATAATTTCAGCAAACTAAAAATGTTAACCAACGGTTAGCCATGGCTAGTGGTCTATGGCAGCTAACTGGGATCTAAGATCTAAGGTTGTGGGTTCAATCCCTGTCATGCCAGCAATTTTTCAACCCCAAATTGCAAAAAATCAAATAGGCACCCTCAGTCAGGGTAATAGTGATCTTGCAGTGACCATAAACTTCTATGGCGGGACTCTTAGAAAGGTGCTGATCACATATTGACATCAGATGATTATATTATTACACCCATGAGCGAGCGAAGTAAGTTAGAAAAATAAATAAGTTCAAATTTTTTTGCATGTCATCTGTGTGTGTGAGGTTGTCCGTCTTTCACCTCAAACTCCTCCCTCAGTTTGGAAGCTAAAGGGCTGAAATTTTCTCATATTTATCCCTCCACATTACAGGGAGCCCATTTCAACTAAGCAGAGCAAGGATTAGGATGTCCAGTCAATAATATTTTCCATGCACCAAGATTATTACCTGAGAGTAAAAATGTAGTTCCAACAGCGATGGACCCAATAGAAGATGCCTTAGCTGATGCAGCCACATCTTCTTCTTGGTATCTTTCCTAGATTTAACAATAAGTCTCATTCACCAATCAAGCTTATAATGTCACACTAAGTTTAATGAAATCCCTACCTTGAGGTACACATAAAGTATCCCATAAGAATTGATTGTTCCAAAAATGATTCCATTACAGAGAAAACTACAGAATGCCACTAACCATGCCTAGGAGAATATGTTGCTTTTGTTTTGTATAATTTATTCTCCTTTACAATGAATTCAGCTTTTTATAACTTGATTACTTATCTAAGGATAACTTATATTGACCAACCTGAAAGCCTCCATTGGGGAGAATGAACTTCTCTACCTCAGATCCTAGAGATGGATTTTCAGCATTTTCAGAAGATTCCACACTGATGATTTCTTAAAGAATCTTCCAAGAAGTCAAATCAAAATTAACTATTAATGAAAAGCTTGAAATTACCTTCAGGGTTGAGTGAGTTCTTTTCGGAATTGTTAGAGTCCATTTTGCATCTCAAAGAATCTTGTTTAAGTAAAATTTAAAAGACACGCAGATTCCATTTGATTTGAAAAAAAGGAACTACTTTTTGAATAAATAATTTATATTCTTCTTATAAAGTAATGTAAATCACGCTCTGAAATCTTTAATTGTGAATATGAACAAAAACTGTGAAGATTTTCGTAAAAAGGGAGTCTCTTTGCCTACAGAAAACAAGTTTTTGATCTTTTGTTTTCCCCCATTTGTTGAATTACATGTACGTTTGGAGACATAGAGACAAAAGACAACTATATCAAACAAAACAAAGATGCTTTTATTGGCAGCTTGAATAGAATCTGAACAAATTCTTAAGGGCCAAAGTCAGATTCTCTAAATGCACGCAAATAGATCTCACAACTGTGAGTTGCAGCATATCCCTATGACCCATTTACAAATTAATACAAGAATTAGAACTTTTTAAGAGTCAGGACTCAGGACTCCTCAATTCAATAAAATAATAAATTCTAGGGTTAACAAATCTCTTCAGAACTGAATGAATTATCAACATGATGACAGAAATAATGAATAAAAATAGGGCTGATAAAAGTACTCAAATAAAATGCCAAAGCCCCACTTTTGAAATTTCAGGACCTAAAGTGGAAAACTGTTGAGGTTTTTTTCTAAGGAAACATGTAAAAACTCTTTAAAAAGTTGAAAAAATGGGCTGGAAAAAAGTATAAGTAAAATATTATTGAAAAATTGTCATCTTCTGAAAAAAGGAGCAATTCGTTGAAGTAAACAGAAAACATTGAAAAAGTTATCAAGTTCCATTCCATACCTTTACCTGGTGAAATCCCAACCGGAAATAAGACAGTGACTTTCCACTAGTATTTATTAAATGAAAAGTAGTGACATTATTGACAATATTATGGGAGAGGCAGGTTTTTTCTATTTTGTCACCTTACTTATTACTTAGGTTATTTTTCTCACTTTTTGGGGTACTCTAATTGCAGGTATGGCAGGTTGGCGCATGACTTGCCACTACTTGTTCTGAAAGTTGACCTTATTTTCGGTTGGGACCCTGGTGCGCCCACCAACATTTTCCATTTTTCATACCCTTTATCTGCTGAAATCCAGGTGTGCCTGTCAATATTTTCATTTTTTATACCTTATCTGCTTAAATCCAAATGTGCCAGCCAACATTTTCCTTGTTTTACACCCTTGCTTGCTGAAATCCAAGTGTGCCTATCGACATTTTCTATGTCTGCTTACCCAACTTGTAATTACTCTAGGGTTCAAAGTTATAGTTTTTATAACAAAAGTTGTGTCTAAAATATTCTCAAAAAAATAGAAGCTTGAATTTTTGAAGATTTACTAAAATTTGTGATTTTTTGTAGTGTAAAAGTAGGCACAAATATTAGGCACTTGAGGGCCATGGCATAGTTCACCCAAAGCAAAAGGGTTATAGTTTATAAACATTTAATTATTCACTATCTGAGAAGGTCACAAACACTATGAAATATAGACAAGTTTGAAACAAAATTTGAAGTAATTGATCAGCATTGTAAATTACACCAAAAATAAACAATTTTAGCACATCTTCTAATATGTTGATACCATGATGGGCTCATATTAGGTTAATGGTTTAACATCGACAGCAAATGAATCTTCAAATGTCTCAACATCCGTTTCACCATTTTCACTCTCTGCTTTTGCAAACACCAAACTGTGGAAGATTTTAATTAGTTAATGAAGATCCTTAAAGGCTTTTAATGAATGCCACTTACTCATCTTCCAAATCATCAACCCAATCCATTTCTTCTTGAAGTTCATCAATCAGCAAGTGCCCATCATCACTTTCTTCATCAACCTCATAAAATTAATTTTGTGGTTATACCAAACTAACAAATTTTAGAAACAATGCAATAACATTATTACCATGGACACTCCATGAACCTTGATCTCATGATGCTTTAAGAATCCAGAACCAGCTGGAAAAGTTGCCTGAAAATATTCAAACTTTTTTGATCTATCCATTTACGGAAAAGTAAGAAACTTTGACATCTTACTGTGCAATAAGAACAATTTTCACTCTCTCCCGAAATTTCATCTTGAGATTCTGCCTCAACGCCAATCAAAGTTTTTTTACAGGTTCTATAAAAAAGACCTAGCTCAAAAATCATAGCATTAACCTCTAGGAACTTTTTCTTACCTGCTCACACTCTTGTACCAAAGTTTATGGCTGTTCAGGATGGCTCTAGAAATTCAAAACTCTATGATATTTTTCAAACTTTTTGACCCTTCACCAACATCAATGTCAGTTCTAGTCCATACAGGATATGAGTGCTTGTTTATTTGCCTTCTTATTATGCAACCCATTTTTACTGAAGCTCATGAGCACACTTATTAACTTTGCTACAGCTTTTAGCCTCTTTAAATGTTATATAGTTATTGTCCCTTAAGGCTGGACAATTGAGTGACTTCAGAAAGCAAAACTATCTTGGTGTTTAAGTTTACTTTATTATTTCTTTGACACTTCACCTAAAGTATTTCTCTCTGTCATAAGTTAGGAATGACATGTAAGATAAGTTGAAGATCTGGATAAATGGTAAATCCCACATCAATGAGACAAAATAAGGTTTGTCTTCAGGACAATCAACTTTTGAATTGTTTCCCACAAAAGGTCTAGATTTAAGGATCTAGATTTAAATCAACCTTCATTTCTTCAATAATAAAGTTTTACACATGGCATCCTTGTTGAAAATAACCAATTAGAAACAAACGTACTTGGATGGATAATATCTTCCACACTCAAGGCATTGTACCCAAGTGTAGCAAATGACATCCCTGTGCACGTCATTTGCATGTTTGTAGTAAGCCTCCTTTCTGGCAAAGGTCATAGAGCAGATTTCACAATTCTTAAATCCATCTATGGAGATTTGAAGGTATACTTTTTGGTATAAGGCTCCAGTTTTAGTTTAAATTTTCATACCTGGATTGCATGGCATTCCCCTCAACTGGGCCTTTTTCTTATGTCTGTCCATAATGTCTTTGGTAGGAAAAAGTCTATAAAAAGAATTTTTATTTTTAAATTGTTTTCTGTTTCAGTTGCATGAAACACTGAAACTTACTTGTTACATCCGTCACATATGGCCCATACTGAACTGGCTTCATTTTGATGATTATCATTTACATGGCGGTAATAATGTTGCTCTTTTCCAAAAACCTGAAGACAAAATGAGCATGTCAGTCTGCCTTGTCTATGGGCAGATATTTTGGCCAAATTCAACAACTGAGATTGTAGAAACAATGAAGGTGGCCTTGGAATCAAAGGTGGTGGTGGAGGAAATTCAGACTTTACTGGCTTGATTTTTGAAATAGCCACTGATGTAGCCTTGAATGTGTTTTGGTTGCTATCCTTACACTGGTCTGAATGTGTAATGTGGGACTGGAAAGATTCAGTAGTGGGGAAATACTTCTGGCAACTGTCACACGTTAGCCAAGACTCCTTAACCTTTTTTGTGTGAACATCTAGGGCATGGCTGTGATATTCCAATTCAATACTGAATGACATGTCACAAAAATCACAATCAAAATATTCATAGTCATCATCTTCAACAATGTCTTCTTCGACGTCTCCCTCATTCTGGGGTGGCCCACACGACTCACCTCTTTCTTTAAAGCCTAGTTTGTGTTGTTCACAAACCCATTTGGTGGGAAAGTACCTTTGGCAGGTGTCACATGGAACCCACTTTTCAACTGCTTCATTTTTGTGAACAGAGTCAACATGGTCATAATAAAGAACCTTACGGCTAAAAGTCTCTGTGCAAAACTCACACGCTTCTCTATTGGCATTGGAGTTTTGCTTGTCCTGCTGCATATGCTCTGAAGGTCCTTTGTAACAAATTCTCTTATGCTTGTAGAGAGATTTCTTTGTGGGGTAAAACTTGGAGCAATAAAAGCACTTTTCCCATAAGCTTTCTATCTCTTGGTAATGCTTTCTATTGGCATGATCATAGAAGTCCTGTTCTCTCTGCATGATCAACATACAAAATGGGCATGTCAAGCCAGGCCTGTCTGAAGTTTTTCCATTTGGTTTCAAGGGTAGCTGGTCAGTTACCACAGGCTTTACATCCTTTACATCTCCAGGTGAATCAGCATATTTGGGCACGCAAAGTTCTCCTCTGGACCTGAATTTGTCCCTGTGTCTGTCGTGAACTCTCTTGGTTGGAAAATACTTCAAACAATCTGAACACTGTTTCCAAGTGTTCTCAATCCTATCAACATGTTCATCATTAACATGCCTGTAGACTTGCTCCCTTCGTGCAAATTGTTCATTGCAAAACATGCAGGGCTCAGTTTTAAGCACACCCTCATCTGTCCCAAATCCTCGCCTTCTGTGAGTTTTCTCCTCATGGTTATTTAAGGACTTCTTTGTAGGATAATATCTCATGCACTGTTTGCATCCAAACCAAATCAGGTCTATTTCATATGTGTGTTCTCTATTGGCATGGTCATAGTAGTCCTGCCTCCTTGACAAAACTAGGTTGCAAAATGGGCATGTAAGTACAGATCCCTCATCTGATGATTGTGTTGGTAATAATATATCTGACTGGTTTCCTTCAATAGACAGTTCAATTTCTTCTATGTTCTCTTCTTGGGGAAGGGCATACTTTGGCACACATGACTCTTTCCTTTTTCTGAATCTTTCCCTGTGCCTGTCGCGAACTCTCTTTGTGGGAAAATATCTATGACAATCAAAACAAGATATCCAAGAGTTGGATATTTCACTTTTATGCTCTTCATTCACATGTTTATAGTATTGATCCCTGCGTGAAAAATATAAGCTACAATACTCGCAAGCTTGTCCTCTACCGATTAAGTCATCATCCCCAGGTGGTGCCCGCCTTCTGTGAGAATCTTCATGGTTGTTCAATGCCTTTCTTGATGGGTAATGTCTATCACAATCTTTGCATTTCTTCCAATTAAGGGAAATTTCAGGGAGATGTTCCTTGTTGGCATGTTCATAAAGGTCTTGCTTCCTTGTTAAAACTAACTTGCAAAAGCTACATGTCAAAGACCCATTGCTGTTTTCCAATATATCAACATCTTCTTTATAGTCATGAGTTGCTGAATGGTTTTGCAAGGCTGCTTTTGAAGGATAGTACTTGTGGCAGTTGTTGCAAGGGAGCCAATCTATGGCCACATCTTCAAAATGCTCTATATTTGCATGCTCATGATACTCTTCCTGGTTGGAAACTTCAAGCCCACAAAAGGAGCAACTTTGTGCTTGATTGGCCCTAGAGACCCTTGACTTCACAGCTCTTGCAGCCAGGAAGTGAGGACCACCCAACCCAGATTCATCAATGGCCTCATAATCTTCTAAATCTTGATGATATTTTGGAGAGCAGGTCTCACCACGTTTTTTGAATCCATTAAGATGACGGTCACGGATTCTCTTTGAAGGAAAATACTTCAAACATTTGTCACACCGAGCCCATGAATTGCAAATGACATCAATATGAGCTTTGTTCACATGGGTATAGTATTGAGCTTTTTTGCCAAATGATTTCTGACAAAACTCACACCTTTCAGGACCTCCAAAGTCTTCAAGAATAACTTTATTCTTGTTTTGCTGGTGTCGAAGCTTGTGTTTGTTCAAGGCAAGTCTATTTGGATAATATTTGTGACACTTGGGGCATCCTTCCCAAATTTCACACACTATATCTGCATGTTCATTGTTGTTGTGTTCATAGAAATCTTGCTTTCTCTGAAAAATGAAAATATCATGTAACTAAACAATTCTGAAAAGTATCAAGCTTTCTTTAGGTTTATTAGAACAAGGATTGACACTACTATATCTTTTTTCATTTGGATAATCCAAAGAGGTTCTTGCATCTTGGTGCTTTTCAAATAAAGTCATACTAACTATCTTCTTCAAATGAGACCAAGAGCAAAGTAGATCACAATGCTCTTTGCTTACTGCCCGCTTAATGACCAACAAATGTGCCCTCACTGCAAACAATGGAATGAGGTTGTTATACCATGTACACTCATTTTGTAGTTTTAGTCACTTCGGTAATTCATATTGTGAATTCTAAATGCCATTAATATATTAGTAGAACTTAATGCTATAGAAGTTAAAATATATATGCTTATATAGTTCGTAGTGTGGTACACTCAATAGCGCATTGCATATCATATATTCCTTTCATGATTTAATCGTGTGTTTTGAATTGGTTTATCTTGAATCAGCTTGTGGACAGAAACATTAAAAAGAGATGCATTGTTAAAAATAATCAGTTGATTCAGTCTTTCTAAGTCTTTTATTTGGAAAGGACCAAAGTTCATCATCATATATTTTTATACATGTTTTCAGACTTAAGTTACTTTTTCATCATCATTTTGCCTTGGCTTTGTGGGATGGCATTTGGCTGAGTATCAGAGGGTCAAAGGTTCAAAATTGGTTTCTTTGTGAACCTTTTACCCCCTGGTTGCCACAAAAATATATGCAACAGTCAAAATCAGAACAAAAGTGTGTCTTTATTATGATTGACATGGATAATTGTACTTAATCTTAATTTTTTTGGATCATCAGAAAGGAAAAATGATGAGGCATTGTTTGATTGTCTGTCTGTTGGTATGTGGAGGGCTAATGGAAATCCAAACCCCTGTCCCGATCTTGATGAAATTTTGCACGCATACCCCCACCTGTCCTAGAAAGGCTTTGGTGCAGGTTTGACCCTCGCTGCCTCCCCCCTGGGCCTGGGAGGTGGGGCCTAAAATACTCAAAGTTGAAGAACACATTTTTGAAAACTGTTTACAAAACAAAAGATGTTCAGCAGGTTGCAAATTAACCCGGGC
>Ga0194133_10003058_pt1 | contig 24479 bp, 26 predicted proteins | sample TA2KigOf40mmetaG_FD_155448 | JGI IMG/M metagenome (GOLD analysis project Ga0194133, IMG submission 155448) | Freshwater microbial communities from Lake Tanganyika, Tanzania - TA2015055 Kigoma Offshore 40m | ecosystem: Environmental > Aquatic > Freshwater > Lake | place: Tanzania: Lake... | reverse complement strand
TCCAAAAAGTGTAAACCTGGATATTATTACTGTAATACCAACAAAGAGTGTAAACCTCTTCCAAGTGGATTTAATACTCCTGGACAAACAATAAAACCAACAGAGGTGGGCATCGGTGTGCCGGTAGGGGGCTCTTGCAATCACACAAAAAAAGGGAAAATGTGTCCTAAGCATGGTATGAAAGATTGTACGCTCATAGGAGAAACATTAAATAGTGTAACAGAAGAAGGACTTCGTGATTGGTTTGGTAAATCCAAATCAAAAGATGGTAAAGGTGGTTGGGTTAATGTTGTAACTGGTGGCACTTGTGCGAGTGATGAACCAGGTGAGGGAACGCCAAAATGTGTCTCCTCTGCAAAAAGAGCAAGTATGACAAAAGCGGAAAGATTGTCTGCCGCGAGAAGAAAGAAAGCAGCAGATCCTGGACAGCAACAAAAGACAGGTGCTGCAAAGCCAACTTATGTGTCCACAGATTCCCCCAAAAAGAAAATGAACGAAAATCACAAAGCAATTGCTGATGGAAAAGAAAGAGATGAAGAGGGATATATGGCAAGCACAGAAATGGATACAATTAACAGTGCTATTAAAAAATTAAGAAAAAATATTAAAAAAGGTGATACGCAATTACCTGCCTGGGTTCAATCAAAAATTACTAAAGCAGCAGATTACATTGATACTGCAGCAGACTATATGGATAGTAATGAGATGTCTGAAGAGTCTGATAGAAAAGGTAAAGGTAGCGGCACAAAAGATGCTTGTTACCATAAGGTTAAGTCAAGATATCGCGTCTGGCCCTCTGCATATGCCTCTGGAGCACTGGTGAAATGCCGTAAGGTAGGTGCTGCTAACTGGGGTAATAAATCAGAGGGATTTAGCCCCTCTCAAATAAAAGTTCTAGAAGAGTTAGGATTAATTACATTAAATGAAAAAGGTCAAAAGTGTTGGCCTGGATATGAGAAAAAGGGAAGTCAAACTTTATTTGGAAAGAAATACAATCGTTGTGTAAAAAAAGAAGAAGTTGAAAATTTAGAAGAAGCAGTTCGTATTCCTGCACAGACTGGAAATATTATCCTTGTTAATCTGAATTGGAGAGGAAAATATTATATGATGAAAATGTTCTTCCCTCAAACAACAAAACCAAGTAGAATCGAAGTTCAGGATCAACTTGAAAAGGTTTATCCCGGAGCAAGAGTTCAATCGTATCAAGTTTCTGATATTAAACCAGGAGAACCTTTGATTCAAGTTACTGAAGAAAAACTTGATGAAGTTGCAGCATGGCAAAGAAAAGAAGGTAAAAATCCTGAAGGTGGATTAAATGCAAAGGGAGTTGCATCGTATAGAAGAGAAAATCCTGGATCAAAATTATCAATGGCGGTCACTACTCCGCCATCAAAATTAAAACCAGGATCGAAAGCAGCAAATCGTAGAAAATCATTCTGTGCTCGTATGGGTGGAATGCCTGGTCCTATGAAAGATGAAAAAGGTCGTCCAACTAGAAAAGCACTTTCTTTAAGAAAGTGGAATTGCTGATATAAAGAGATTATATTATGTCTGATAACATTTACTTAGGTAATCCTTTATTAAAAAAGGCAAATACCTCAATGGAGTTTACTCAGGAGCAAATTCTTGAGTTTATGAGATGTAAAGATGACCCCGTATATTTTGCAAAAAATCATGTAACAATTGTAACTCTTGATCATGGTCTAATGCCATTTGATCTTTATCCTTTTCAAGAAAAACTTATTAATAATTTTCACAATCACAGATTTAATATCTGTAAGATGCCTAGACAAACAGGCAAAAGTACTACTGTAGTATCATATCTTCTTCATTATGCAGTTTTTAATGACAATGTAAATATTGGTATTCTTGCAAACAAAGCAGCAACCGCGAGAGAACTTCTAGATCGTCTTCAAACTGCATATGAAAATCTTCCTAAGTGGATGCAGCAAGGTGTTATTTCTTGGAACAAAGGTTCATTAGAACTTGAAAATGGATCTAAAATTATGGCTGCCTCAACTTCAGCTTCTGCTGTTCGTGGTATGTCTTTTAACATATTATTTTTGGACGAATTTGCGTTTGTTCCAAATCATATTGCAGAGTCATTTTTTGCATCCGTATATCCAACTATTACTTCAGGTAAAAACACAAAGGTAATTATTGTTTCAACACCACACGGTATGAACCATTTCTATCGAATGTGGCACGATGCCGAAAAAGGTAAAAATGGATATATTTTTACTGATGTGCATTGGAGTGAAGTTCCTGGTAGAGATTCTGCCTGGAAGGCACAGACAATTGCTAACACAAGCGAACAACAGTTTAAGGTTGAATTTGAATGTTTGGGTGGCGAAACTTTAATAGAAATACAAGATGATAATGAAAACATCAGTAAAGTATCTATGAAGGATTTATATGATAGAATGTGAATTTCTTGGATTATAAATAGTAATAAAATGTATTATATCTATTTTCTTAAAGATTTAAATAATAAAATTCAGTATATTGGACAAACTCAAAATCTAGATACTAGAAGAAGAGAACATAATAGAAATAAACCACCACACACTTTCGAATTGATGGAGCAAATTCAAGTTGCATTGGAAGCAAAAAATTTGGAAATAGGATACATAGAAAAATATGATACTTATAGAAATGGATGGAATAAATCACCAGGAGGAGAAGGATTTGAAAACTATGGCAGAAGTGGTATTGGTGGAGTAAAGAAAGGAAATATACCTTGGAATAAAAATGTCAAGAATTGTTTTTCCGAAAAGACACTCAATAAAATGAAATCTACAAGAAAAGGTAGAGTTTTTAGTAGGAAGATAACTGATGATCAAATTAAAGAAATAAGAGATTTATATGAAAAAAAACCACATTTGAATAATGTTGGTTTGATAATGAAAAATGGAAAGAAAATGTCCTATGTACAATCATTTTGTAAAGAATATTGCAGCAAATATAATATAACCTCACAGGGAATGAAAAGAATTATTTTGAGGGAGTGTTGGAAAAATGTTTAAACTTAATAAAAAGTTTCAAGTAAAAACTCCAACAGGGTTTAAATATTTTTCAGGAATTCAAAAAGTCTATAAACCATTTTATCACCAAATAATTTTTGAAGATGGTACTGAAATAAAGTGTTCAGATAAACATTCATTTGGAGCGGAAAAAATAAGGGCAGATTCAATAAAGGTAGATGACATTATACAAGGTGAAAAAGTTGTATATAATGAAATTGTAGAGGAAGGAATATATCTTTACGATTTACTTGATGTTGGAGAAGATAATCTTTATTATTCCAATAACATTATCTCACACAACTGCGAATTCCTTGGATCAGTTGATACATTGATTGCACCATCCAAACTCAGGAACTTTGTCTATGACCATCCTAAGACCCGTAACGCTGGTTTAGATGTTTATGTGAATGCAAGTGAGGATCGTGATTATATAATGACTGTAGACGTTGCTAGAGGGATAGGAAACGATTACTCAGCATTCGTTGTGGTGGACATTACACAGTTTCCTCATAAGGTTGTGGCAAAGTATAGAGATAATGAAATCAAACCAATGATGTTTCCAAGTGTAATTTATGAAGTCGCAAAAAATTACAACAATGCTTTTATCTTATGTGAAGTAAATGATGTAGGAGATCAGGTTGCTAGCATCCTTCAATATGATCTTGAGTATCAAAACATTCTAATGTGTTCTATGAGAGGTAGGGCTGGTCAGATAGTTGGTCAAGGATTTTCTGGTAAGAAAACTCAACTGGGCGTTAAGATGTCCAAGACGGTTAAAAAAGTTGGATGTCTTAATTTAAAAACAATGATTGAAGAAGATAAACTTATCTTCAATGATTATGAAATCATTAGTGAACTTACAACTTTTATTCAGAAACATAATTCTTTTGAGGCAGAAGAGGGTTGTAATGATGACTTAGCAATGTGTCTTGTAATATATGCTTGGTTAGTTTGTCAGGATTATTTTAAAGAACTTACCGATCAAGATGTTAGAAAACGTCTTTATGATGAACAAAAAAATCAGATAGAACAAGATATGGCACCCTTTGGTTTTGTTTCTGATGGGTTAGACGAAACAAGTTTTGTTGATTCTGAGGGTGATCGTTGGTTTGCTGATGAATATGGAGATAGATCTACGGAATGGGATTATATGTGGGAATACAGGTAGTAATGGAAATTGATAAACAAATAAAATTAAGTCACCTATTGCTCAATGATAGAAAATGTAGAGTTTGTGGTGAACTTAAAAATTTAGTAGGAGAGTTTTATAGGACACGGAAAGACAGAGGACCTGTTGCATCTTCTTATTCTTACGAATGTAAAGAATGCACCAAAAAAAGAGTTAATGCATCTAATATATCTTCAATTGATTACAAATATCCTGACTGGTAGTATTCACGTCATGTTTCCCCAGTGTAAAGTAATTTTTTAATAAATATTTTCAGGTAAACAGAGAATTACGGAGAAAAAAATGGCGACTCCTCAATTATCTCCAGGCGTACTCGTCAGAGAGGTTGATTTAACAATAGGAAGAGCTGATAATGTTTTAGATAACATTGGAGTAATTGCTGGACCTTTTCCAATTGGTCCTGTAGATTTTCCAATTGATATTACAAATGAGCAGGGTTTAATTAGCACTTTCGGCAAACCACTCTCAACAGACTCTCAATATGAGTATTGGATGAGTGCATCATCATATCTTTCATATGGTGGAGTTCTTAAAGTTGTTAGAACTGCTGGAGCAACACTAAATAATGCTAATGCTGGTGTTGGTATTGCAGCAACTACTGATTTAAGAATCGATAACTACGACGATTATCTCAATAATCATGATGATGCTACAAATTATACTTATGCGGCAAAGAATCCTGGATCTTGGGGAAATGGTTTAAAAGTTTGTTTTATTGATGATGTAGCTGACCAGATTGTTGGTATCGCAACAACCAATCCATCTGCGCTTGGTGCAACAATTGGATTTGGAGTCACTGCAAATCTTTCTGCTGTTACAATTCCTGGTTTAGGTTCAACATCAACATTTACAGGATATCTTAAAGGTATCATTACTGGTGTTACAACTGATGCAACTAATGGTGCTAGTAGCATCGATGTAAAAATTCTGTCAAGAGTTTCTGCAGCAGGCACCGAAACTAGAATTAATTATGCAGAAGGGTCTTCTTTCGCATCTTACCTAACAACAAGTTCTCTTAGGTTTGTTAATAACTCAGGTATTACTACCGGTGGTTCTGCAACTGCAGCAGTTTCTCCAACATCTGTTACTGATTGGTATGAGTCACAAACTCTTGGATTAACTAACGCAACAATTTTTTGGAGATCTCTTGCACCCAAACCAACTTCAAATCAATATACACTTGAAAGACAAGGGTATGGTGATGGGTTACACGTTGTAGTTGTTGATGATTTAGGAAGTATCACAGGAAATCAAGGTACAATTTTAGAGACACACTTAGGTCTTTCGAAAGCACTTGATTCAGTGTCTTCAGTAAATTCTCCACAAAAGAATTGGTACGAACAATATCTTGCAGATTTCTCTTCGCAGATTTATGCTGGAGGAAATCCATCAAGTGCTGCTGATGCATTTCACGGAACTACTCCAAGAGCAACTGGATTCTCTACTGAATTTACTCCAATCACTCTTTCAGATGGACTATGGGGACAAAATGCACAAGGAGTAACATTCGCTGCAATTGGAAATAAAACTTATACATTAACAGGTGGAGTTGATTATTCTGCTGGTGGTGGAATGAAAGCAACTCTTGGAGATTTGATGAATTCTTATGCTTTGTTCTCAAACAGAGATGAAATTCAAGTTGATTATATTATTATGGGACCTTCAATGGATTCCATAACAGATTCTCAAGCAAAAGCAGGATTCCTAATCTCTATTGCAAATCAAAGAAAAGATTGTGTTGCAACAATTGGAGCTCACAAATCTGATTTAGTTGGACAAACAAATACAACAACTCAAACGACTAATCTAATTAAATATTTTAGTTCACTTCCATCTTCATCATTTGCAATATTTGATAGCGGATACAAGTATACCTATGATAGGTTTAACAACCAGTTTAGGTATATTCCTTGCAATGCTGATGTTGCAGGTTTAATGACTCGTACTAATATTGTTGCCTATCCTTGGTTCTCACCTGCAGGACAACAACGTGGAATTCTTAATAATGCGATTAAACTTGCATATAATCCAAATAAAGCACAGAGAGATCAACTTTATCCACAAAGAATTAATTCTATTGTTACTCAACCTGGAATTGGAACTCTTCTGTTTGGAGATAAAACTGCTCTTGGATATGCATCAGCTTTTGACAGAATTAACGTTCGTCGTTTGTTCCTTACGATTGAACAAGCACTTGAAAGAGCTGCTCAAGCACAGCTCTTTGAACTCAATGATGAACTGACTAGAGCAAACTTTAAGAATATTGTTGAACCGTATCTTCGTGATGTTCAGGCAAAAAGAGGTCTTTTCGGTTTCTTAGTTGTTTGTGACACAACGAATAACACTCCCGATGTGATTGATAATAATGAATTTAGAGCAGATATTTTCCTGAAACCTGCAAAATCTATTAACTTCGTAACACTAACATTTGTTGCTACTCGCACAGGTGTAAGTTTTGAAGAAGTTGCTGGTACTGTTTAAATTTATATCTAAATAACAAAAGGAGGACTTAAACAATGGCATCAACAAGACCCAATCAAACGATTTCAAATTTTAAAACTGCAATGTCGGGTGGTGGAGCCCGACCCAATTTATTCGAAGTGGAAATAGCAACTCTTCCAGGAGGAATTTCTTGGGATGCTGCAGATTTTAAATTTTTGTGTAAGGCAGCACAACTTCCAGGTCAAACTATAGGGGCAATTGAAGTTCCATTTAGAGGAAGAACTTTTAAAGTTGCTGGAGATAGATCAATTGATCCATGGGCAGTAACTATCATTAATGATGAAGACTTTAAATATAGAAATGCATTTGAATCTTGGACCGAACTTATCGCAAAGTTAGATACCAACATTGGTGCAACTTCACCGGATGCATATATGAAAAGTGCTAAAGTTTATCAACTTGGAAGAGGTTCAAGAACAAGTAGCACTGACAACACCGGATCCGAAAATGTTGTCTTAAAAGAATATGAATTTATTGATATTTTCCCAACTTCTGTATCACCAATTGATTTATCATATGATAGTTCAGGTGCAATTGAAGAATTCACAGTAGAATTCCAAGTTCAAAATATTAAAGTAACTGGAGCTGGTGGTGCTAATGCTTAATAAATAGGTAAAAAATAAAAATTAAAATAAATTATGGCAAAATTATTTGGATTTTCTATTGAAGATACTGAACCATTATCTCCGGGGGTGGTCTCTCCTGTTCCTCCAAATAACGAGGATGGGAATGACCACTACATGAGTAGTGGTTTTTTTGGTACTTCGTTAGATATTGAAGGTGTTTATAAAACAGAATTTGATTTACTTAAAAGATATCGTGAAATGGCACTGCATCCAGAGTGTGATAGTGCAATTGAAGACATTGTAAATGAAGCTATTGTGTCAGATACGAATGATAGTCCAGTTCAAATTAATCTTGATAATTTAAATGCAAGCGACGGCATCAAGAAAAAAATTAGAGAAGAATTTAAATATATTTTAGAACTTTTAGATTTTGATAAAAAATCTCACGAAATTTATAGGAATTGGTATGTAGATGGAAAAATATTTTATCATAAAGTAATTGACTTAAAGAAACCTCAAGAGGGTATTCAAGAGTTGCGTTACATAGATCCAATGAAAATGAAATATGTAAAGCAGCAGAAAAAAATTGAAAAAGATAGGTATAGAATAACAAATATAAACACAGATAATCCAATGGATTATGAGTTTCCTGAGATAGAAGAATACTTTATCTATAATCCAAAATTAACTTCTATAGCAGGAAATCCTTCTGGTTTTGGTGGAAGTACTGGAATCAAAATGACAAAGGATTCAGTTACTTACTGTACCTCAGGTCTTGTTGATAGAAACAAAGGAAACACTCTTTCATATCTTCACAAAGCAATTAAATCACTCAATCAACTTCGAATGATTGAGGATTCTTTGGTAATATATCGCCTATCAAGAGCCCCAGAGAGAAGAATTTTTTATATTGATGTGGGCAATCTTCCTAAAGTAAAAGCAGAACAATATCTTCGTGATGTTATGATGAGATATCGTAACAAACTTGTATATGATGCAACTACAGGAGAAGTGCGTGATGATAAAAAGTTTATGAGTATGCTTGAGGATTTCTGGTTACCTCGTCGTGAAGGTGGTAGAGGAACAGAAATTACTACACTTCCTGGTGGTCAAAATCTAGGAGAAATTACAGATATTGAATACTTTAAGAAAAAACTTTTTAGATCACTAAATGTACCACCATCAAGAATGGATGGTGAAGGTGGATTTAATCTTGGACGTTCATCAGAAATTTTAAGAGATGAAGTAAAATTTAGCAAGTTTGTTTCTCGTCTCAGAAAACGTTTTTCATATATGTTTAGCGATATGTTAAGAACTCAATTGATTCTTAAAAACATTATTACTCCGGAAGATTGGAGGGTGATGGATGAGCATATCCAATATGACTTCTTATATGATAATCACTTCGCAGAACTCAAGGATGCAGAACTTCTCAATGAAAGACTTAATATGGTTCAAGTTGCAGAACCATATATTGGAAAATATTTCTCTCAAAATTATGTAAGACGTAAGATTCTTCGCCAAACTGATGAAGAAATTATTGATCAGGACAAAATGATTAGTAAAGAAATTAAAGATGGCATTATTCCAGATCCAAATGCATCAGTAGATCCAGCAACAGGAATGCCACTTGATCCAGAAACTGCTTCAATGGATTTGGGGCAACCAGTAATGGAGCCAGAAATTGATGGTTCTGCAACTGAAGTTGATGGAAAAATAGCAGAAATTCCCAAAGGTGGTGAGATTTAATAAATAACATTGATTAATTAATTTAAAAATATGGATGATTTAATGGACATGATTGCTTCTGATGAGTCTCCCTCACAGATTAGTGACAAGATTAAAGAACTTTTGTTTGCAAAAGCATCGGGAAAAATTGATGAATTTAGACCTTTTGTAGCAAACTCAATGTTTGACACTGAGGATGAAGATGCTGAGGAAGATTGATTGATAAATAACTAAAAGTGTATCTAATAAAATAATGACTCATAGACCAGTTGGCGTTGGAGCCTCATTTAATTTTTCAGCAGGAACAGCAACAACTTCAACTGCGTTTTCTGTTCAATCAGACACTATTAGAGTTGTTGCAGTTGGTGGTGCTGCTCACATTGCAGTTGGAGGAACTCCTTCAGCAACTACTGCCGACTACTTTGTTCCATCTGGAGGAACAGCAACTCTTGCTCTTACGAAAGCATCAAATCGTATCGTTGGAGTTACAACTGGAACTTCAACAGTTCTTACTTGTCCAGAAGGAACTCAACTTCCTTTTGGTGTTGGAGATTATGTAACACTAACTGGTGCAAGTGAAGCACTTTATAATTTTACTTCCGCAGAAGTTCTCTCAGTTGATACATCTTCTGGAGTAGGAGGTTTTTTCCAAACAAGAATGACCGTAAATTATAATTCCAGTGGGATTTTAACTGCATTCAGTTCACCATATGCATCTGTTGTGACTGCAAATAAAGTTTCTGCATACGGTGTCGGTGCAGGAACTCTTTATTATCAACAAGTTCAACTTACCAATCAAGCATAATGAAACTCATCAGAGAAGAAATCGAAAAAGTAGAAGTTATTACTGAAGGAACTGGCAAGTCAACAAGACTTTATATCAAAGGACCATTCCTTCAAGCAGAAACTGTGAACCGCAATGGACGCATGTATCCTATGTCTATTATGGAACGTGAGGTAAATCGTTATAATGAGCAATATGTTCAGAAAGGACGTGCTCTTGGAGAACTTGGACATCCTGATGGACCTACTGTGAACCTTGATAGAGTTTCTCATAAAATCACAGAACTTTATCGTGATGGTAATAACTTTGTTGGTAAGGCACAAATTCTTTCCACACCAATGGGAAAGATTGCTGAGTCCCTCCTAAAAGATGGAGTAACTCTCGGTGTTTCTTCTCGTGGTATTGGTTCATTGAGAGAAAACAACAAAGGATACAAAGAAGTTGGTGAAGATTTTATGTTAGCAACTGCTGCTGATATTGTTGCTGACCCTTCTGCACCCGATGCATTTGTTCAGGGAATTATGGAAGGTGTTGAATGGATTTACGATGCATCAAGAAATGACTGGTTAATTGAAAATACCAAAAAACAAATTAATGAATTAGTAGATCTTCGTATTCTTGAGGAATATAAATTAAGTTTATTTAACGAATTTTTAAATAATATTTAAAAATTCTGTATGGAACATTATGTTTATGCTTTAATCGATCCAAATGATATATTGTTGTAATTTAATTAATTATAAATAAATATAGATTTACTACAGGAACAATACGGAGAGTTCAAATGTCTCGTGGCAAACAATTACAAGAAATGGAATCTGCTTCTACACCTGGAAAAGGTGGTGGTGCGGGAAGTGGAGCAACGCAATCCAGAACTGCTGTGAATTCAGGAGCATCTGCACCTGATCCAATTCCAAGTCTTTCGGGATCAACACCAGGACAAACTGGTTCATATGAAGATCTTGGTGGTCCTACCCCAGAAAATTACAAGACAGATGATGATTCAGCAAAATTAAAAACTCCAGGAACAACTCTTAAGCAAGTTAAAGATGTTGTTAACAAAGGTGCAAAATCTGCTGAAGCAATGAAAGAAGAAGAAGATCTTGAAGATGAAGAGATTCTTTCAGAAGAAGAAGAAGAAGGTGATGAAGATGAAGTAGAAGAAGTCGAAGAGACTGAAGAAGAAGATGAAGATGAAGATGAAGATGAAGATGAAGATGAAGTAGTAGAAGAGGAGTTTGACATCGATGAAGATGTTAATGCTCTCCTTGCTGGTGAGGATCTCTCCGAAGAGTTCCAAAAAAAAGCAAGAACAATCTTCGAATCTGCCCTTCGTTCAAAAGTTTTTGAAATTAAAGAATCTCTTGAAGAGCAGTATTCTTATGCTCTTGCAGAGGAGGTCGAAGAAATTAAGACTGAACTTGCAGAACGTGTGGATTCATACCTTGAATATGTTGCTGATGAGTGGATTCAAGAAAATGCACTCGCAGTCGAACAAGGTCTTAAGACTGAAATGACTGAATCATTCCTCCAAGGAATGAAAGGTCTTTTTGAAGAACATTATGTATCAATCCCTGAAGAAAAATATGATGTGCTTGAGAGTATGGTAGAAAAACTTGATGACATGGAGACTAAACTCAACGAGCAAATTGAGAAAAACGTTTCACTCAACAAGCGTCTCGCAGAGTCGGTTGCTGATGGAATTTTTGAACAAGTATCTGATGGCCTTGCTGCTACTCAGAAAGACAAGCTCGCTTCACTTGCCGAAAGTGTTGGGTTTGAAAGTGAATCAGAATATCGTGAAAAACTGGAGACTTTAAGGGAATCATATTTTCCTTCAAGAACAATCTCCCTATCAGCAAGAACTGAAACATTGTCCGAAGGTCTAGACAGCACTCCAGAGTCTATTTCTGGTCCAATGTCTAGTTATCTTAAGACTCTTTCAGCATTCAGCAAATAATTGAATTTAATATAATTCAAATAAAAACAAACACTTAACAAAAGGTAAACGCAAATGTTCCAATCAGAGCATCTGCAGGAAAAGTGGGCACCACTCCTCGACTATCAGGGTCTTGATTCAATCAAAGATTCTCACCGTAGAGCTGTCACCGCTGTCCTGTTAGAAAACCAAGAAAGATTTTTAAGAGAAGAGCAATCATTCCAAGTTGGAAACCTTTCCAACCTTATGGAAGCAACACCAACCAATGCTGCTGGTAACGGTGGATTTAGTGGAGGGGCCACAGCAGCAGGTCCTACCGCAGGTTTCGATCCCGTTCTGATCTCATTGATCAGACGTTCGATGCCTAACTTGATCGCCTATGATATTGCGGGCGTTCAACCAATGAGTGGTCCTACTGGACTCATCTTTGCAATGCGTTCACGTTACACCAACCAATCCGGAACCGAAGCATTCTACAACGAAGCTGATTCGGCATTCTCTGGTCAACCTAAAGGTCGTGACGATGCTGCTGGATTCAGTGGCGCTGCTGTTGGTATGGGTACTACTGCCTCTAGTGGTATTAACCCTGCAGTTCTTAACCCTGTTGGTGGTGCTGGCGACCAAACTGCATACAATGTAGGTCAAGGTCTGCGTACGGATTCTGCTGAAGGTCTTGATGGCACTGGAGATGATGCATTCAACCAGATGGCATTCTCAATCGAGAAAGTCACTGTTACTGCAAAGTCAAGAGCACTGAAAGCTGAGTACTCACTCGAGCTTGCTCAAGACCTCAAGGCAATTCACGGTCTGAATGCTGAAGCGGAATTGGCAAATATCCTCTCAACAGAGATTCTTGCCGAAATCAACCGTGAAGTTATCAGAACCATCTACAAGGTTGCTGAACAGGGTGCTGTGCAGAACGTTGCAACTCCTGGTATTTTTGACTTGGATATCGACTCTAATGGTCGTTGGTCAGTTGAGAAGTTCAAAGGTCTTCTGTTCCAAATCGAGCGTGATGCTAACGCAATTGCACAAAGAACTCGTAGAGGAAAGGGCAACACGATTCTCTGCTCCGCAGACGTTGCTTCAGCACTGACCATGGCCGGCGTTCTTGATTACACTCCTGCTCTTAACAGCAATCTGAACGTTGATGATACTGGCAATACTTTTGCTGGTACTTTAATGGGCAAATTCCGTGTATACATTGACCCATATGCTGCTAACCTGACGACCGCTAACGGAACTCCTGGTAATCAGTATTATGTTGTTGGTTATAAGGGTTCTTCTCCTTATGACGCAGGAATCTTCTATTGTCCTTATGTTCCTCTCCAAATGGTTCGTGCCGTTGGCGAGAACAACTTCCAACCAAAAATTGGATTTAAGACCCGTTATGGAATGGTTGCAAACCCATTCGCTGAGGGAACTACCCAAGGACTTGGTGGTCTTACTGTTAATGCAAACCGTTACTATCGTAGAGTTGCGGTCAAAAATCTGATGTAAATCTCATATCATATGAGATTATCTGGAGGACCTCAAAAGGGTCCTCTTTTTTATATTTACAAATCAACTAATAAAATTAATAGTAAATTTTATATTGGTAGATGTAAAGGTCCTGTTAAAAATAGAGAATATAAACACTGGTGGTATGCCACTAATAAAAATAGTAATACACCATTTCCAAATGCTTTACGTAAATATGGAAGAAATAACTTTATCTGGGAAATTATAGAAGAAACTCGTGAAAGTAATAATGGAGAAAGAGAAGTCTACTGGATAGATAAACTTAAACCACATTATAATGCAACTTTGGGTGGAGATGGAGGATCTCTTGGTCGTTTGTGTCCAGGGCATGTAAAAGAAGCAACAAGACAATCAAGAATTGTGTCAGTTAAAGATAGAAAGACTGGAAAAGTTTATATTTCTATGAAAGATGCAAGAAAGGATACTGGAGTATTGGAAAGTAGTATAAGTAGGTCTCTAAAATATAACGGATCTGGTAGTAGATGGGAAAGGGTTATCTAAATAAAAATAAAGATATCACAATCAAAATGAAACCAACACCAAGAGAAACAAAGGAAGCAATTGAAAAATATAATATTATTGTTGAGCATTTAATCAAGGAAAATTATGCTCAAGACAAAGAGTCTGCAGATTTAATTATTGCTGGAATGAGTGAAGAATGGTATACCACTATTATCAATGAATGAGGATATAAGTAATGTCATCTGGTCAACCACAAAATAGAAATTTTTTATCTCCTACAGGATTTAAATTTTCTTTAAAAAGAGCTCCTAAAGTTTCATTCTTTTGTAACTCTGCAAATATCCCAGATTTAAATCTAGCAATTGCTATTCAACCATCTTACTTAAAAGATATTGATATTCCGGGTGATAAAATAACCTTTGGAGATTTTTCTTTAAGATTTCTTGTGGATGAAGATTTAGAAAACTATATGGAGATTCAAAATTGGATTCGTGGACTTGGATACCCAGAAGAAGTGCAGGAATTTCGAGATTTAAGCAAATCTGGAACAATTAAAGGAAATTATTTAAATAATAACCAAAATATTTACTCTGATGGAACACTTCAAGTTTTGACAAGTGCGTCAATTCCAAATTTCCAAATTGTATTTAAAGATTTATTTCCCTATTCATTAGGAACTTTATCGTTTGATGCAACAGTAACTGATGTTCAGTACTTTACAGCAGACGTGAGTTTCAAGTATACTATCTACAATATAGTAGATCTAGGCGGCAATCCCTTATGAGTTTAGACCTTGATACAATTCAAAGAATGTGGGAGCAAGATTCCAAAATAGATCCAGACAATCTTCACACAGAATCTTTAAATATTCCAATTCTTCATTCCAAATATTTTGAAATTCATAATACAATTCTTTTATTAAAGAAAAAAGCAGAACAACAGAAAAAAAATATTAGGCATCAAAAATACGAATATTTTACAGGTAAAGCAGATCCTGATGTTTATTTGGAGAACCCATTTCCAAAAAAAGTCAGAGATAAAGAAACACTTCAAGGTTACTTAGACTCTGACGAAAAATTATCACAATCTTCATTGAAGGTTGATTATTATGAAACAATGCTTATATACGTTGATAGTATTCTTAAAATGATATCAAATAGAACTTATCAAATTAAAAATGCTATTGAGTTTATGAGATTTACTGCTGGGTTAGGTTAAATAAATACTCATAGTATTATGATTACTATGAGTGACGTAATTATTGAAAAGAAAAATGAAGTGCATCTAAAACTTCATTGTGATCCACATATTTTATATGAACTTCAACCATACTTCACATTTGAAGTTGAGTCTGCAAAATTTATGTCTCAGTATAGAAGTAGACACTGGGATGGAAAGATTCGTCTATTAAGCACTCATACTGGAGAGATATACGTTGGTTTATTGGATAAAATAATTGATAAACTCACTCTCCATAATTATACGTATGAGTTTAAAGAAAATAAATTTTATGGTCAACCCTTTGAAATAAATGATATGATATCATTTGAGGGTGTAAAAGACTATATGAAGTCTATATGTTCTCATTCTCCCAGAGATTATCAAATTGAGGGAGTATACGATGCATTAAAACACAATAGAAAATTATTGATAAGCCCCACTGCGAGTGGCAAATCTCTGATGATCTATTCTCTTGCAAGATATTATGTTGAGAAAGGGCAAAAAATTCTTTTAGTTGTTCCAACGACATCTCTTGTAGAGCAAATGTACAAAGATTTTGGGGATTATGGTTGGGATGTTGAATCATATTGTCATCGCATTTATTCTGGAAGAGAAAAAACAAATGAACATCCTGTTACTATCACAACATGGCAATCAGTATATAAACTAGAACGTTCATTTTTTGAAGATTATGGAGTTATTATAGGTGATGAAGCTCATTTATTCAAGAGCAAATCATTGATTGAAATCATGACCAAACTTCATCATGCAAAATATCGTTTTGGATTTACTGGAACTTTAGATGGAACTCAAACTCATAAATGGGTTTTGGAAGGTGTATTTGGACCATCATATAAAGTTACAAGAACAATTGAATTAATGGAACAAGGATACATTTCTCAATTAGATATTCAATGCCTTGTTCTTAAACATTTACCACAAAGATTTGAAACTTATGAGGATGAGATACAATATTTAATTACTCATGAACAAAGGAATAAATTTATTACAAATCTTTCTTTGGATCTAAAAGGAAACACTTTGGTTCTTTATAGTCGTGTAGAAACTCACGGAGCAATACTTTACGAACTTATAAATACATCTAGACAAGGTGACCGCAAAGTATTTTTTATACATGGCGGGGTGGATGCTGAAGAGAGAGAGTTGGTGAGAGAGATTACGGAAAGGGAAAACAACGCAATTATTGTCGCATCTTATGGAACCTTTTCTACTGGTGTTAACATTAAGAACCTCCATAATATTATCTTTGCTTCACCCAGTAAATCGAGAATTAGAAATTTACAATCAATTGGAAGAGTACTTAGAAAAGGAAAGAATAAAACTAAAGCAGTCTTGTACGACATCTCTGATGATTGTACTTATAAATCAAAAAAAAACTATACCTTAAATCATCTTATTGAACGTATAAAAATATATAACGAAGAAAACTTTAATTACGAAATTATAACAATACAACTAAAGAAAAATGGGAATTGAAGAAGATTTTTACGCAACACTCAAATTAAAAACAGGTGAAGAAATATTTGCAAAGGTTGCAGCTTCGGAAGAAGAAGATAGGACAATGCTGATTATTTCAAGTCCTATAGTTGTTTCTGAAATAAAAAATAGATCAAGAACAGTTGGGTACAAGGTAGAACCTTGGTTAAAAACAACAAAAGACGATATGTTTATTATTAATCTCTCTGATGTTCTGACTCTTTCAGAATCTTCGGATATAGAAATGATTATGATGTATCAATCTTATGTGCGTCAATCTAATAGAGAAGAAGACAATCAACCAAGAATAAGTCGTAGAATGGGATATGTGTCTAATGTCACTGATGCTAAAGAAATATTAGAGAAAATCTTTAAGCTTTCTTAAGTTATAACTTATGAACCTCCACAAAGGTTATTATACGAGTATTTCAACCTCTTGTCAACCATTTTTAAAAGTGTTATAATATCTACATAATAATGATAAAAACTTATGATAACTACAGCAGTTATGAGCAAAAGAAAAAGGTCAGAACATTATGTGAATAATAAAGAGTTTCTTTCTGCTCTCATCAAGTATCGTGAGGATGTAGAGATTAGTTTTATTCAACTGCATGGAAGAGAACCTTCAAAAGAAGATAGGGCAAAAAAATGGGAAACAAAACCACAAATTCCCAGGTATGTGGGTGAGTGTTTCTTAAAGATTGCAAATCACCTTTCCTTTAAACCAAACTTTGTTAACTATATGTTTAAGGAGGATATGATTTCTGATGGTATTGAAAATTGCGTTCAATACATTCACAACTTTAATCCAGAGAGGTCACAAAACCCTTTCGCATATTTCACTCAAATAATTCACTTCGCATTTCTTCGTCGTATTCAAAGAGAAAAACGTCAGTTAGAAATCAAAAGTAAAATCCTTGAACGTTCTGGATATGCTGAAGTCTTTACCGACGACAACACTATTGACACTGGCAATTATTCGGATTATAATTCAATCAAAGATGGAGTTCACAGCAAACAACGTTACTGAATGAAAGTCGCAATCATTACAGATAGTCACTACGGAGCACGAAAAGGGTCAAAACTTTTTCATGACTATTTTGAGCAATTCTATAAAAACATTTTTTTCCCGACACTGGAGCAGTACGGGATTACAACTGTTATTCATATGGGAGATGCTTTTGATAGCCGTAAATCAATTGATTACCAAAGTTTAGATTGGGCAAAGAGAGTTGTATTTGAACCTCTTAAAAAGTACGATGTTCACATGATTGTTGGTAATCATGATAGCTATTACAAAAATACAAACAGTACTAACTCACCACAACTTCTGTTGAAAGATTATCTTAATATTAAAACTTATTCTTCACCAACAGAAATTAAAATTGAGAACCTTAATGTTCTTCTTCTTCCTTGGATTTGTGCAGACAATGAAGAGCAAACACTTAAGATGATTAAGAAAACCAAAGCAAAAGTTGTAATGGGGCATCTTGAACTTCAAGGGTTTCGTGCTCATCGGGGACACGTGATGGAAGATGGTATGAGTACTGATATGTTTAGTAAGTTTGACCTAGTTTATTCTGGACATTATCACACTCGTTCTAATGATGGAAAAATCTTTTATCTGGGTAATCCTTATGAAATGTTTTGGAATGATGTGAATGATACTCGTGGATTTCATATCTTCGACACCGAAACATTAAAGCACACTCCAATCGATAATCCTTATCGTATGTTCTACAACATATACTATGAGGATACTCCCTACCAAACATTTAATGTGCGAGAGTATGAAAATAAAATTGTTCGTGTAATTGTTCGTAAAAAATCAGACATTAAACAATTTGAAAGATTTATAGATAAACTCTATAATGCAAATATTGCTGAACTTAAAGTAGTAGAAAATTTCGCAATAGAAGTATCTGAAGATTTTGAAGCATTTGAATCTGAAGACACTATTTCTGTTCTGAATAGATATATTGAGGAAGCAGAAGTTAATCTTGACAAATCAATTCTTCAAAAAATGCTTGGAGAAATATATCAAGAAGCATGTGAAATAGTCTGATGTTTATTATCACAATTAATGGAAGGGAAAAGGAAGGTGCATATTCGGTAATTGATGATGATGGAGAACACATTTTATACCTCTTTCAAGAAGAGGACGATGCAACTCGGTATGCTATGATGTTGGAAGAAGATGGATATCCAGAAATGCATGTGATTGAAATTGAAGATGTGGTAATGATAAAAACTTGTGAAATGCACGGGTATCAGTATGCACTTATTACCCCAAATGATATTGTAGTTCCTCCTGATTCTGATTATGATTTTATTTAAGAATATAAAATATAAGAATTTTTTGTCTACTGGTAATCAATACACTGAAATTGATTTTACCAAAAACAAAACTAATTTGATTGTCGGTACAAATGGTGCTGGTAAGAGCACTGTTCTTGATGCTCTTACTTTTTCTTTGTTTGGAAAACCATTTAGGAAAATCAATAAACCACAACTTGCCAATTCTGTAAACGAAAAAGATTGTAGAGTTGAGATTGAGTTTACTATTGGTAGTATTGACTGGAAAGTTGTAAGAGGAATTAAACCTGCTGTATTTGAAATTTGGAGAAACAATTCTGTTCTAGATCAAGCTTCTGCTGCACTTGATCAACAAAAGTGGTTAGAGCAAAATGTTCTAAAGATGAACTTTAAGTCTTTCACCCAAATCGTTATTCTTGGAGCAAGCACCTTTGTTCCTTTTATGCAACTTTCTGCTGCTCACCGACGAGAAGTAATTGAAGATCTTTTGGATATTAAAATCTTCTCTTCTATGAATATTGTAATTAAGGAAAAAATAAGATCTTTAAAAGAAGAAATTAAGGTCTTGGATCTTAAGAAACAATCTCTTGTAGATAAAGTTAAGATGCAAGAGAACTTTATTGGTGAACTTGAGAATCTTGGAAATGAAAATATTCAAAAGAAAAATATAGCAATTTCTACTCTGGATGCTGAAGTTGAAATTTTTATGAGAGAAAGTGGTATTCTTGAGGAAAGCATCTTTGAGAAACAAAAAGAGGTTGAAGAATATGTTGGTGTTGGGGATAAACTTAAAACACTTGGAACATTAAAGGGTAAGATTTCTCAAAAAGTATCTGCTATTACAAAAGAACATAAATTCTTTACAGAAAATTCGGTTTGTCCTACCTGTACACAAGAGATTGACGAGATCTTTAGAATAAATAAAGTTAACGATGCTCAATCTAAAGCAAAGGAATTGCAGTCTGGTTATAAAGAACTTGAGGCAGCAATCAAAGATGAAGAATCCCGAGAGCATCAATTCCTCACTCTATCTAAGGAGATTTTAAAACTTACAAATGACATTTCTCAAAACAGCATTAAAATTTCTGGATGTCAGAGACAGATCAGAGATCTTGAATCTGAAATTCAAACTATTACCCAACAACTTAAAAATAGAAATACTGAACATGAGAAGTTAGAGGAATTTAAAGGGAATTTAAAAACTACATACAACGAACTTTCTTCCAAGAAAGAATTAATAAACTATTACGATTTTTCTTACAGTCTACTTAAGGATGGTGGAGTTAAAACTAAAATCATTAAGAAGTATCTTCCGTTGATTAATCAGCAAGTAAACCGTTATCTACAGATGATGGATTTCTACATTAACTTTACACTTGATGAGGAGTTTAACGAAACTGTCCAATCACCTATTCACGAAGATTTTTCTTATGCTTCTTTTAGTGAGGGAGAAAAGGCACGAATAAACCTTGCTCTAGTTTTTGCTTGGAGAGAGGTTGCAAAATTTAAAAATTCAGTTCACACTAATCTTATTTTATTTGATGAGGTATTTGATTCTTCACTTGATGGATTTGGAACTGATGAGTTTCTAAAAATCATTCGTTATGTAATTAAAGATGCGAATGTTTTTGTAATCTCTCACAAAACTGGACTTGAGGACAAATTTGAAACTGTCACAAAGTTTGAGAAAGTCAAAGGATTTAGTAAGGTATCATCATGAAGGTTTTAGTCACTGGACATAGAGGATTTATTGGAAGAAATGTATTCGCTGATTGGCAAACCACCCACAATCATTGGGTTGTGGGAATGGATTTTCCGTATGATATTGATAATTTTGTTGGTGATGATTATGATTTGATTATTCATTTGGCAGCATTTGCAAATATTAGAGAAAGTCTAGAGAACCCTCAAAAGTTTTATGAGAATAATGTAGTAAAGTCTAAAAAGATATTCGACTGGTGTAGAGAGACAAATACTAGACTTTTATATGCTTCTTCTAGTGCTGTAGAGGAAGATTATTGGGAGAATCCTTATGCTATGACAAAGTGGATTAATGAACAGATGGCACCACCCAACTCTGTTGGGATGAGATTTACCACTGTTTATGGTCCAGATAGTCGTCCAGATATGATGTATAGGATGCTTGAAGATAAAACTGCAACCTATGTAACCAATCATAAAAGAGATTGGATTCATGTTAATGATGTGTGTCGAGCAATTCGTTATCTTGCTAGCAGTAAAATCTGTGGACCAGTTCCTGTTGGGTCTGGTAAATCTGCCTATGTTAAAGATCTTGCAGAGAAGATGGGGATGGGACACTTGCCAGTCAAAGAACTGACCCCAGGTGAAAGACAAGATAATGTGGCAGATACTATAATTCTAACTAGTATTGGATGGTTTCCAACCATTAACGTTCTGGACACGATCAATGAACACTCCAAATTGGCAACATCATAGCAAAAAAGAACAAAAGCGGAAACTTAAACCGCAAGCACTTCGACAAGCAAAAGCGCGTCGGCAAGCACTCAAGAAGCGTCTCCAACACGGGGACGCTTCTTATTTTATAAATATTTAAAAAGTCTTTGAAAAATGAGAGATCAAGAAATTATCGGTCTTTGGGAAGCTTATGCTTCTGTTTATGAGAAATATGATAATAAAAAGAAGAAGAAAGTAATGCATCATTGTGCTACTCATGGAGAGCACGTTAAGTGGGGTGTAGGTGCAATGATTAAAGAGATGCATACTCTTGATGAAGAAGGAAATATCACTCATTATGATGTTGAGTTTGAGCATGGAATTGAGAGAAATGTTCCTGTGCAAGAACTTACGATTCTTGAAGGTGGAATGCATGAGCATTATATAAATGATGAGAAAAATGCTGAACTTATTGAAGACCAGAAGGAATCAGTTGATCTCTTTGACTATCTGCTAGAATACCTAGTTGCAGAAGGATATGCTGATACCAATAAAGCAGCACTTGTGATTATGGCAAATATGAGTGAAGAGTGGAAGCAGAATATTCTTGAGAGAGAAATGGGTGAGCCAGGTGAAGATGATGAAAGACCAAGAGTTTGCTGAAAAATCAAGAAAAAATAACTTGGGTAAAGTTGTTAGTGATGAAACCAAGAGAAAACAAAGTAAAATAAGAAAAGGTAGAAAGTGGTGGAATAATGGTATTGAAACAAAACTATGTTATGAATGTCCTGGCGATGGGTGGATAGTTGGGCGACCAGGACACTTGTTAAAGTGTCCCACTACTTGAAGGAACTATCGGTGGGGCGTGTATAATACTTTCATATCGCACAACCTTAAATGTCCGTTAATCTTGAAGTAAAAGGAATGCTTGCTCGTCTTTTGGCGACGGAAGATATTGTTGTGGAGCATAAAAAAGTAAAAACCGCTTTCTTTAATGTCCATACCAGAGTTCTTACTCTCCCGTTGTGGGAAAAGGCTAGCAACAATGTCTATGACCTTTTGGTGGCTCACGAGTGCGGCCATAGTATTTACACGCCTGATGAAGATTGGTTGGAAGAACATAAGATTCCTCAACAGTTTGTGAATATTGTTGAGGATGCTCGTGTAGAAAAATTAATGAAGCGCAAGTATGCTGGACTTGCGAAAACATTTTTTAATGGATATAAAAAACTTCATGAGGATGACTTCTTCTCTATTGTTGATGAAGATGTTTCTACTATGAATCTTGCTGACCGTGCAAATCTTTACTTTAAGGTTGGTAATTTCATTTCTCTTGATTTTAATGCAGAAGAAATGGGGATTGTTAATTTGATTGCTGCTACAGAAACTTTTGCTGATGCTCTAGTTGCAGCAAAACAACTTTATAACTATTGCAAAAAAGAAAAACAAGAAAAGGAATCTCAAGAAGATCAAGGAGATTTTCAGTCTCCCTCAAATGAAATTAAAGAAACTCCTGACTCTTCTTCTGAGCAAGAGGAGGATAGTGATAACTCTCAACCACAACAAACAACAGAAACTGGTGATACTTCAGGAGATCAAGTTTGCCAAAGTTTTATTCAACAAGAAGAACCTGAAGTTCGCACTGCAGAGAACTTAGAGGATAAAATTCGTGAACTTACTAACAATGATGGATGTGAAAATGTTTATGTTCAGATTCCTCAGGTAAATCTTGATTCTGTAATTGCTAAGAACTTTGATGTTCATAAAGAAATTGATGCTTGTTTTAAATTCCAACAAGATAATCGTCCAGAAGAAAAACTTTTTGAAAATGTAGACCAGCAATTTAAAAAGTTTAAAGTTTCTGCACAAAAGGAAGTTAACTATCTGGTAAAGGAGTTTGAGTGCCGCAAGGCAGCAGATAGTTATGCTCGTGCTTCTACTGCCCGTACAGGGGTTCTTGACACTGCTCGTCTACATTCTTATAAGTTTACTGAAGACCTCTTTAAGAAAGTTACTATCATTCCTGATGGTAAAAATCATGGACTAGTATTTGTTCTTGATTGGAGTGGATCTATGCAGAATGTTCTTGCAGATACTTGCAAACAACTCTTCAATTTAATTTGGTTCTGTAAGAAAACTTCAATTCCTTTTGAGGTCTATGCATTCACTAATGAGTGGCGTCGCGGTGAATATGATTATGAAACAGGTAAGTTTGGTCCTGCCGATAGAACTCCACACTATGAAAAGAAAGAAGGTTTGCTTCAAGTAGAAGAAGGATTTTCTTTGCTGAACCTTCTCACCAGCAAAGTTTCTCAAAGTGTATTGGAACATCAAATCCTAAACATCTGGCGTCTTGCCTCTTGTTTTGGAAATACTTATACCTGTGGGTATACTCATCCTAGCCGCCTCTGCCTTTCTGGAACACCACTGAATGAGGCACTGATTAGTCTTCACCAAATTCTTCCTAAGTTTCAAAAGGAAAATAATCTTCAAAAAGTTCAGTGCATTGTCTTAACTGATGGTGAAGCAAGTCATATTCCTTATCATGTTGAAGTAAAACGTTCTTTCGATAAGGAAACTTATATGGGTGTTCATCATGTTCATTCAGAAAGAACCTTTTTGCGTGATAGAAAACTTGGAACTACTTATAAGTTTGGATATGGATATCACGAATTTAGTGATGTTTTTCTTCGCAACCTTAAAGATAAATTCCCCTCAATAAACTTCATCGGTATTCGTGTCCTTCCTGGTCGAGATGCACATCGGTTTATTAATCTCTATCATTCTTGTAGTGATAAAAATTATGTAAAAATCCAAAATGACTGGAAAAAATTGAAGAGTTTTACTATTACCAACTCTGGTTATGATGCATACTTTGGGATTTCCTCATCTGCCCTCTCCGAAGAATCTGAGTTTGAAGTTGCTGAAGATGCGACAAAAGCACAAATCAAATCTGCTTTTGTTAAATCTTTGAAAACCAAGAAACTAAATAAAAAAGTTCTTGGTGAATTTATTTCCCTTGTTGCCTAAATACCTAAAAAGTATCTACTGATATGAAAACCTTTCAAGAGTTTATGCTTGTCGTTGAAGAATTAGTCAGCGAAACTTCACTGACTCGTGTGATGAGTAAGTCGGAGAAAGGTGGTATGGCAATTATGTCTGCTCAACGTGGTGATAAATCAAAGACAGAAAACAAAGCACGTTCACGGCAACTTGAGCGTGATATTAGAGGTGCTGGACTTCCTGGTCCTACAAAAGTCTCTGGTAGATATACAGAGAATCCAGGCACCTCACAGGAAAGAAAAGTGGGTGA
>Ga0194133_10003053_pt1 | contig 24512 bp, 23 predicted proteins | sample TA2KigOf40mmetaG_FD_155448 | JGI IMG/M metagenome (GOLD analysis project Ga0194133, IMG submission 155448) | Freshwater microbial communities from Lake Tanganyika, Tanzania - TA2015055 Kigoma Offshore 40m | ecosystem: Environmental > Aquatic > Freshwater > Lake | place: Tanzania: Lake... | reverse complement strand
GTCACTTTTTCCAGAGGATACTGAGTCATTCGCGAAATTCAACGACCGTATATGCGAATTTGCTAAATTTTTACACAAAATCTACATAGATTGTATTATTTTAAAAACCGCGTCTCACGCGTTATGTGGTAATAAATATGTGAAAGCTATAATACACGGAATCCATAATGATATATACCGTGCTAGAAAATCATATGCCGCATCTCAAAAGGCAGTTGCGTCATCGGATGCTGATAATACGAGTAACCCAGTTCCGAGCAGCAAGATTACGTTCTCAGATGTGCTTCACTATATTACGAACGTGGTCAGTCCGATTGATCTGTTTTACAGTACAAAAACGGTTCCGGCACCTGTGTTCAGCAAATGATAACTACATGAAAGTCAATGTAAAAATACAATATGAATAATGTACTTAAATATAAATATTCATATTGTAGAGTAACTATATAATCGCAAAACATGAGTCTGAAGCCTGAACCCGAATCCTCTGAAGTAGAGAAATCTGACAATGACAGGGAAGAAGATCCCCCTAAAAAAATAAAAATAGACCTGAAACTAGTTCCAACCGGAGAGTATGAATACGTAGTAGAGGCAAAATGCGTTATTAATCAAGTATTGTCATTTATGTATAACACGATTGAACGATTACGCCCGGTTGATAAAAAAATAGATGACTCTACCGATCTCCAGTTTAAAGTATTAAGGCGTCCTTACAAATATGACGGAGAAGATACCGCATATATGGTACTTGGATATGGAACATATAAATATGAATACAAGCCTGGTGTTGTTTTTACGATAATATATACGCAGGAAACGAAGACGGTAGGAACTCAAGACAATCCTGAAAAATATGAAGTGCTGAAAGTACTGGCAAATTCGTGCAAGGATTTCCATGATTTTTTTGTAGAGTCTGATCGATATGGAGAACTAAATGAACTAGATGATAAAAAACTCCACGTCTTTATAATGAATAAGTATGGTGAGTGGATACGGTACAATAAAATTCCGTCGAGAACATTAAAAACTGTATATTTCGACACTAAAATGAAGTCTAAGATCCGTAAGGATATATTAGAGTTTATTGAAAGTGAAAAGGATTATGACGAGTTTGGAATACCGTACAAAAAAAACTACTTGTTGACCGGAATACCAGGCAGCGGAAAAACAAGTATTGTCAAGGCGCTCTGTAAAGAAATTGGATACAACTTATGTATTTTCTCAATCAATCATGATATTGACAACAGCGTCGCGTTAATTGCATTTCGCGACATACCATCAAAGTCTCTCTTACTCATTGAAGATATTGATTGCTTATTTGAGAAACGTACAGGAACACAAGATAATAAATTTTTTACATTTAGTAACTTGCTTAATTTGTTAGACGGTGTTTGTTATCGAAAGGGGCTTATTTCATTCATAACAACGAATCATCCTGAAAATTTGGACCATGCCCTGTTACGTCAAGGTAGAACAGACATGATCATCCACATGAACTATCCTAAAAAAACAGATATTCATAACTTATTTACTGACATGATGAAAAAAACTGGCGAAACAGTAGAACAAATTGACAAAAGTTTCGAAGCCTTCTATAAATGCATACAAAGCAAAAACATTACAATGGCGGGACTTGTCGGATTTTTGTTCAAGTATCGAATGAAGTGGGAAGAAAATGTTGACGAACTTCTAGATACCGATAAGTTTATAAAGGAAATTACTAGAAATGTAGAAAATAGCAAGTTGTATAACTAGGGGTAGGTCAGGATCAATTTGGTTTTTTGAAAAAGTACAAATATTGATACTCATTCATTGTACTTACTAGGTCAACGTGAGCATTTACAATAAATCCCGTTTCTTTTGCTATTTTCACGATCGTTTTATGATGAGGCATATCATACTCGTGAATGTTTTGACGAACTTTTCCAGATTCATCATCCGTAAATGTTTCGGTCAAAATTCCATCGTTGTCTGTTTTAAGATGAAACTCTGACTTGTATTGAAACGTTTCAAACTTTACAGAACTGGTATTAATACGTTTTTTAGCTTGACTCTGTGGAGAAACAAGAAAAAATGGTTTTCCAGCAGGTACCATTGGATCAAACTTTTCACGATCGACCAAATGTACTACCAAATATCCACCGGGAGCCAACCATTGAAAACAATTGTCAAAAAATTGGCGTTTGTCTGGCATATAATATATAGTAAACGTTAAACATGTAATGACCGTGAACTTTTCAGACGGAAACATCATTGAATCCATCGCATCGCCATGTTTGACTTCACTTTCGGGATATATGCGTTTATTTACGTCGATCATGGCTTTTGATTTTTCTAGGCCTGTAGCTTTGAATCCGTCTTCTTTCATTTTCTCGACAAAGTGTCCTCTTCCACTACCAATATCTAATACGTATGAACCACTTGGAGCCAAATCAGCTTGTTTAATAATGGTTGAAACTTCATAATCCAATTTGTTGGGTTGAAAAAATAGTTCGTCATAAATGTCAGCATAAAAATCATCGTATATTGCATCTCCTCGTTTTATTTCAAACTGTTTTGATTGGTTGCTGGAAAAGCCTTCACGCTTGTGCGTTGACTTAGGACCAAAATTTCGACTCAACCATATTAATAAATAAATTGCAACCATTAAAGCAAAAACAATGTACCATTTACTGTTTAACCCTGCCGTCAACGTGTTTCTCAATGCTTGCATATGAAATTAAATTTTTGTTATAGATGTATTATGTATTATGTGTTTTTCGTTGATGATACTATTTTATAATAATATAAAAATAAAATTAATTTATTTTTATAACCTAACAACAAATAACTCTGATAAAAGAAACTCCGAAAAAACAAAAAACAAAAAGCAAAAAACAAATAACAAACGGATAACAAAGTAATGAGAGTAAAAATATTATAACGTAATAAATTAGTTATATACGATTTTATACAATTTTACTTATTCAAAAAATCAAAAAAAAATGAATCCATTCAATCCAAATTGGGCAAACCCACAATCAAGATTATCATCATCATCATCATCACAAATACAGATTCCTTACACCGATTATAATAATTATAATAATTATAGCGCCGGCATGTTGTTATCGTCATCGTCGGATACACTAGAAACAACAACCCCTACTTCAAGTTGTAAAAGTTTTAAACATTCAAGTGATTCTTTAAATTCATTCACGTTTGAAGACTACCGCATTACGAATGGTTTCGGCGTCAATAATTCGTCAGTATCAATAACAACCGCAGTACCAGGCACATACGTGTATTTTAAATGTGCAATACCTACATCAAGAGAGTCGTGCACGTTCGATTTCATCAAAACCATGTGTTGCAACTGTGGTAGGGGGTCATGAATATCGTAATATATCATATCATATCATATCATATCATATTTTTTATTTTAAATATTCGTTAAATTATCAAATATTTTTTATTCTAGATTACAATTCTGAATTATTTTTAAGTTTACGTTTGAATCAGACCAATCATGTCTACAGGAGCTAAAAATGGGTTTCCTGAAATAAATGACATTCGAAACGAGAATGAATTTAGAGGAATTACGTTTTCAAAATACAAATTAAGCGATGTTACAAAGGCCTTGTTAAAATCAATGACAAATTCTCGAATTGAACCAGCATGTAACTGGTCGGCCGAACTTATTTGTGCGGGCAAGTTTATTGAACTATGGGAGTCAATACTTGTATTTATGGGAAAATACGTGCATTTGGCAAACCCTCGATTACCAACATATATTCATTTGAGATATGAAAATTTTAAAGCTCTTATGGCGAATGGATACGCAGGCAATGAGCTTAGAATGAGAAACAACCCTAAAATAAGATCGCTTTTTGCGGAAATAATATCAGTTTTGTGTTACTCGAATAAATTACATCAATATGAAAATATCAAAATATCAAAAACAGAAGAATATGACATTACTGCTATGTCCGAAAAATTGAAGGCACCTCATGTAAAATACTTGGATGATATTTTTATAAAAGGCGATCCTCCAGAATTGTTCATTGCACTCAACGAATTTGCATTTCACATAGCAAATGAACCCGGAAGTAGCTCGCACTTTGCTTGTTACTGGCTAGAATGGATAATGGAATTCAATAATATATGCAAAACGAAAAAAGTACAATGCAAATGCGAACGTCGCGCAAACGTACCCGTCGATGATAAACTACAAATGGATCCTATATGGATCGTATGGCAAATTGTAACGAGAGAATCTAAAAAGGTTTCGACGGATAAATCCAATAGAGTATTAAGTTCGAAAATTATTGATTGTTTATTTAAACTATACTGTATACGCTTTACTATTTCCGTGAAAAAGAAACGACGCTACTTGCTTTATTTTGCGGTGTCGTTGTTAACTCAACCGTATTCTACGCATCAGGATATAATTTTAACAGATTATAAAGAAAAAATTAATAACGTGGTTCAAAAAATAGATGCAGTGTATCGAGAAATTAAAAAGAATGAGGTGTCTCCTAATATGGACTACCTTTTTAATACAAGTGCTAGAAGCGAACTGGATAAAACAATTGCAAAGCTTGATATATTGAACGCGTACCATTCAGCTGCCGCATCTGCGTCAGGAGCAAGACTTAAAATGCAAACAACTGTTTTGGACGAAAGTGACATCGACGATCAAACAAATAACCCATGAATCTATAAAAATATAAAGACAAACTACACAAAATAATAAATAGTAATAATAATAAAATATAAATACATTGCAGATTGCAAATATGGAATCGAACCAAGCTGCTATCGCGAGCAACTTTCGGTCTAGATGTTCTATTTTTCTCTCGTTTTTGGCATATCAACTTGAAAGTGACATTGATATTCTGAACCGAACAAATGAACTGTGGGACGGAGTGTCAAATGATTGGGTCGCTTTGTGGAATGAGATTAAACCACATTTTAAATCCAGTTACGCATTCAACGTTTTTTCGTGTAGCGACTATGGAATTGGAAATACGCAGTTTATTTATACTACATTAACTCAGAGTAACGAACTTATTGTAGCATTTCGAGGAACAAAATCAGTAAGTGACGTTTTAACCGACGTTCGGGTCGATAAAGACAAATGTACTGATATTTGTTATACGCCGTTTTATTTGAAACAGAAAATGCAATACACAAACAATGATCCTATGGTACATGCCGGCTTTCATGAAATGTACGGTCTTATGAAATATGCGGTGATTGAAGTGGTAGAAACATATCTAAAAGGTGACCACAAAAAAGAAATTATTTTTACAGGACATAGTTTAGGAGGAGCGGTATCTATTCTAGCAACATCCTGTATGTTTTACGGATGCGAAAAACTTCATAATAATAACGATGATACAACAGTAAAAAATGTAAAAATTTTCAACATAACATTTGGAAGTCCCAAAGTGGGAAATTATGCTTTCTCTACCATTTACAATAAACTTGTTTTGAGAGAATATATACGGTCTTGCCATTATTTTCATAATAGTGATCCGGTACCGTGCTTGCCCATACTTTCTGGGTTTTACCCTTGTCAACAATGCGAACAAATCAATCAAACAAATGAAAGCAGGCTTTATAGTGTTCGATACCACATTATTGAATGTTATTTAAAACATTTAAATAAATTGAAATAAACGCATGACAATATATAATATTGATATGATGTTATAATGGCGGACTATGCGGTTGAGTTTATAATTGATGACACCGATGAAATCCAAAGTACAGTTCGAACCACGAATGAAATTTACATTCAGCGAATGAGATTTATATATAACGATAAGCGTTGCTGTTCAAAACTATACATTTTATTCAAACTTATGGGTATTCTTATATACTCATATACACTTACAGCGTGCTATAATGCATATCGTAATTTTTTTTTAGGTATGATAAGTGTGATGGGAGTAGGATTAATAAATAGTGCTAGATACGAATATGCGCATATTAAACGGTTTGGAACCGTTTTTAACGGCATTTATGAGTTTACTTCTTGGAAAAAAACGTTGTGGCCAAAATCGAGACTGTTTATATCGCTTAGTGAATTAGCTATAAAAATAGGATACCTTATAAAAATATTTCCACCAACGTTTGATACACTTGAATTCGATATTCAGTGCGAAATTGGTACCACTATTTTTAAACTTCACGTAATAGGGATAATAATACTTTATATTTTAAGTACTATGTTTTTAACTAGCATGTTTATGTCGTTTTGGATATGTAATCGATTTAATACATTAGATTTACCTGCTTCAAATAATAATAATAGTAATAGTAACAGTAGTAATAGTATTAGTAATAGTAATAGTAATAATAATAGTAATATTTTATTGCCAGTTACAACTATCTTCCCGGCCACGACTGAACAACTTGTTAACGAATGTTGTATAATATGTCTAGATGATAAACCTACAAATGGGTTATCAATGTTAAGATGTGGTCACACATTTCATACGTTATGCATTGCCAAATGGCTGGAGCGAGAACCAAGTTGTCCTATTTGTAGAAGATCAACAACAACAAATTCATGATTTCCTTTGAACAAAATAAAATATTTATTTATTCAGTTATTCATTTTATTTTTTATTGTTTTTAAATTCATTTTTTTACGTACATACAATATAAGCAATTATAAATATTATTATCTAATATTCATTTATTAGGCAAACCCAAACTATCCACACATAAATGGCAACTTATCACAACGGAGCTCTGAATAAAAGTTCAGAAGGAGAAACGTTACGATTTACTCTTCGACGCGCATGGAGCAATGAAAATGTAAAAAACCAAATTGGGGCATATAAACGAGCAATCACCCCGTTTCGAGCAGTAAATAATGCGGGGGATTACTTGTCTAGAGTAAACTATTCATCAGGCGGACCCAATCAAGTCAATGGTGTTAAACAAAGTATTGCGGGCGCTTGGAAAACATCTGCAGGCCGCGTTCATTCAACGGATGATGGAAGCAATATAGCATCGGCAAGTTGCAATCCAAAATACGTATATGACAGTTCAAACTATATTGCATTTCGTAAACAACAAGCAGTTAACAAAAATTATAACGACAAGAGTGAAGGAGGCGATGAACATAATGCGTCGTATAGTGCATTACGTCACGTAAGACGTTTTTAAGATAAAAATATTAGTTTAGAGAATGAAATATGAAATAAAACTGTAAAATAAAAATAAATAAATTTTGTTATTTATATTATTTTTATTTTGTATTTGTATAATAGTGTATCGTAGTTGAAATTGTGCGAAATGTTCAGCGAAAATTTAAAACTTTTTATCATTTTTATTGTATTTATTATTGGCGCATATGTTACTTCCAGCCATACCTTTTATAGTAAAAAAGGAGGACTAGAGGGGTTTGAAGGCGACGCTAGCGGCAATGAACAAGACAAAGAAGTTAATCCGTTAAAAAAAAGATGTCCAAATTTATTGATTCAAAAGGGAACAACCCTTTATTTGTATAACACCAACCTTGCACCTGTTCCAGGTGTAAACCCGATTCGGTTTGATAATTTAGAACAGTATATTGAATTTATCGATTGGTTGCGCGGCCAGGGAATTCGTTGCCCGATTCTATTTTTGCAACATACTCTCAATGCACAAGGAGAGTCCGTTTACAATATTCGCCCAAGTCCAACCGATTTAAACGGAGGATTATGCCCAACCACCGCACACGTGTCAGAAATAAATGCTAATCCAGAAGATAACCCTGAAAAATATGACGATGGAATGGGTCCAGGAAATGGACAAGGAGCATTTCGTCTACACAGCATCAACGCAAAGGCGGGCGCTGCGTCTAGTCGATATGACAGTATCGTTTCTCCTCAGCAAATAAGTGAAATTACTAAACTAATCGACCAAGAAGGAAACAATGATCCGTACTCGATCTCAATGTACCCAAATGTTTTTAACTCTTCTGCTGACAGTAAAATCATTCGTCCGGCAGATAGAGAAAGTATGTTAAAAATACAAGCATCTTATTTACGCAACTAGGTATCGTGAAACTGCTTTTTGATATGATCGATAATTGAGATAATATCATTTGCAGCCGAAACCGCAATTGCCGCGACATGGTCAATATTACTTTCTGTATCGTCCTGTAAAGCAAGTTGAATGTAACTGTCTGTATCGTGAGGATGTGTTTTTTTGAATGCGCAAAATGTAAGCGTTCTGTCCCCAAAATAATGTTTGGAATATATGATGTGTTCCAATGCTTTTCCAAGCGTATATCCCTCGTTTTTCAGAATAATCGTATACGCCAATGGAATAGTAACATTCATTTTGGATTCAACAATTGTATCATTTGTAACAGTCTCGATGAAATTTTTACATTTGATTTTTATACATTCGCAAGCTTTTCGAACCAACTCATCGTTTGTGTATACTCCCGTTGAAACAGTTTCAATAACAAAGTCAAACGAGTTTGGTTTTACAATCCGTTGTGCATGAGACAGTCTCCAGTTTTTTTCTGATTCAGTTTGCACTTGTTGGGACTCTGCTTCGCCCTCTTTCAAATTAGCGACTTCTTTTTCCCAAGCCTCGTCTTGTTTTTTTTTATCTGGTGTGCACGCATATGTACATGTGCTGCAAACATTATAAGCTGCGTCCTTTTCAGCGGTCGATATTTGAAATTCTGCCGAAAAGTAGAGTTCCTCGCCGTCAGTGTACTCCACAACTCTAGGCAATAGCCTTGCAAACTCAATATAATGTCCAGAGAGTTTATCCGGTACAAACATTTGTTTTGTTAAATGCATATCTTCTTTTCCGGTAGATTTGTCAATTACTTTGAAGTCTCCAGTGGTTACATAAATTGCAACATCTGTCGTATTTTTCTTTTTTACTTCACACCGATACGCTTTAAAGTCGAAATCGGTAATTTTTTGTTTTTCTGGAATACAGATTGGAATGCATCTTAAACGTTGTTTTAATATTTCGTTATGATGTCGAGTAGTATTAACGTGAAATACCGTATTCTCGGTCGTGCCTTCTTGTACGTCCGTATTAAAAACCAACGCCGGTATTTCAGATAGTATAGTTCGTCGGATCGCATTGGCGACACTCACGTCGGCGTTTTCGAGTGTAAATCGCAACTCTCCATGACCGCTCTGTTCAACATTAACCACTCTTGGAAGTTTATGCTCATTTATTTGAGCAGACAACTTGTGAGTCGCGGCAGAAGCCGCAACACTTACTCGCTTCGATTTGGAAACAACCTTTGCTAACAACCCTTCTTCACTACCGTCGGCTTTATCGCTTGCATGTTTTACGCGTTTTTGTTTTTCTTTCGCTTTGTCTTGAGGTTGAGGTTGAGGCTGAGTATCTTCTTGTTTTTTGTCTGTTTTTTTAATTCTTTTTTTGGGTTTGTCTTTCACACTGGGTCCGGGTTTATCACCGTCATTATTTTCATTTTCTGATGACGAAGATGACGATGAAGAAGACGAAGGAGCCGCTTTTGACCCTCCTCCAGAAAGGGCCTCTCCCACCGTACTTATCACCGTTGTCAACTGTTCCGGAAGCATCGCCTTCGCGGCCGTAATTCCTGCGTTAATTATTTGGTCCATCCGTCTTTTATAAATATGAAATATAAATATACGAGGTATCTAAATTTCTAACAACTTTGTCTATGTGTTTTAAATCAATTTTACTTTAATATGATTTAAAAAATAATTAAAATTTTAATTCAAGTTGATATTATTATTATTACTATGAGTTGCATTTTATATTATAGTAACCAGTGTGAGAATTCAAAACGCATTCTTCAGACCGTTTCGAGAGGAACAGTTCACAAGGATATTCATTTTATGTGTATTGATAAACGAGTCAAAATGGGAAATGCTTGGTACATTGTACTTGAAAACGGAGAACGGGTTATTCTTCCTCCTCAAGTTGACCGCGTACCGGCGCTTTTATTATTAGCAGATGGACACAAAATATTATTTGGCGAACAAATTAAGCAATATTTACAGCCTCGAATTGTGGTTGCGAATAATGCAGCCACTCAAAATAATGGTGAACCATTTGCGTTTTCAATTTACAAAGACTGTCTTGGCGGGCACGGCGTTACTTCAGACAACTTTAGCTTTTTGGACCAAAGCAGTGAAGAGCTATCTGCAAAAGGTAGTGGCGGACTGCGACAAATGTACAACTATGCTAGTATCGATTTTCATGATAAAATCCATACTCCAGCAGAAGATTATGTACCCGATAAAATTGGAAACATATCCATGGAACAACTTCAACAAAAACGAAACACTGACGTAGGCTCGGGATCCGGTCCTGGTGCCAACGCTCAGTTTCAACAACAACAGCAACAACAGCGTAATTTTTATCCGCCTGAATTACAACAGCAACAGCAACAGCAACAGCAACAGCAACAGCAACAGCAACAGCAACAGTATCAGCGACGTATTTAATAACTCTAATAAAAAACAAATAAAAACATGTTGTGTGTAAATGTTATGAATGAATATACAAAAATACAAATATGGATCAAAAATGTCCGGCATCTGAAAAGGGTGAAGGTATTTCAGGCCTTTCAAATTGTGGGAACACGTGCTACATGAACGCATGTTTAAGCGTATTGTTGCATACACGTGAATTAAATAAACTGTTGGACAATCGTAAAATTCAAGACCGTAGAAAAACACTGGGTAAACGAAAATATAATTCGCGACTGTTCGATGAATGGGATGAGTTGCGCAAAATGTTATGGAGTCAAAACTGTACTGTTTCACCTGGCGGATTCGTCAATGCAATTCATCAAGTGTCTCACCATATGGACAATTTTCAATTCCAAGGTTGGGGTCAAAGCGACAGTGGAGAATTCATGCTTTTTTTATTAGATGCGTTTCATAACGCGCTTGCTAGAAGCGTTGTAATGCGGGTTGAAGGAGTGGAAAAAAATACTACAGATATAATCGCCACCCGATGTTACTCTATGCTACGAGACCGTTATGCAAGGGATTACTCTGAAATTCTTGATATTTTTTATGGAGTTCAGATGTCAGTAATTTCAGATCCCAATACGGGAGAGGTTCTAAGCGCAATCCCCGAACCATACTCCGTGTTAGACCTGATACTGCCAGACCAAGAAATGCGACGTCGCTTATTAATTAAAAACACCGACAACGTCACTACTAATTTGTCTTTGCCATCTGCCGTAAACTTGTACGAATGTTTCGATGCTTACTGTGAAAATGAACGATTGGACGGAGAAAATCGGTGGCGAAATGAAAAAACTGGAGAAAAACAAGAAGTGAACAAACACCTAACTTTTTGGAGTTTACCAGAAGTCATGATCATCAACTTGAAACGGTTTTCACAAACAAATGTTTACGGCAAATACAAAAAAAATACGTCGCCTGTAACCATTCCATTAAATGGTGCATGTTTTTCAAAATACGTTACAGGATATAATTCTGATAAATATGTATATGATTTGTTTGGAGTATGCAACCATAGTGGGTCGTTATCGGGAGGGCATTATACATCTACTGTCAAAATTGCCGATGGAAGATGGTTCAATTTTAACGACTCTGTAGTAAAAGAAGTAAAAAATATGCCTGAAAATCACATTGAAGGTTCTTCGCCATACTGTCTATTTTACAGGCGACGAAATTTGTAACAATTATAATTTAAAGTCAGTCAGTGAGTCACTGAAACTGCAAGTTGATCCCACACCCTTGTGAAGTTGAAGATTTGTGTTGAAACGGTGCGAACATTGAAGTAAATTTATTAGACGCTGCTTTTTTACGCGCAGTCGTCCCGTTTCCGACCTGGTTTACTGTGCCCGTACTTGTAGTTGTAGTTGTAGTTGTACTTGTACTTGTAGTTGTAGTTGTCATAGCAACTTCTTCGGTAGGCTCCTTTCCTTTTTCTCGCACTTTCCATATATTTTTAGCGTATTTTGTATTTGTAGTGTACATAATACGGTATCCACTTTTTAAATAGTACGCTTGACGTTTCATCCACTGCGATTTGAAAATATCATGATGGTCTACGAAATCAATTACAAGCGGATGAGCGTGTTTTGTTCGAAGAATTCTACCCACTGACTGACATACGTCAGTTTTAGGAGTTGCCATGATGAGCGTAGTCAATGTAGGAATATCCAAACCTTCTGATGCCATTGCATATGTTGCAATAATGATTTTTTTTGACTCGCTTGTTTTTAAGTCAACATCTTTCATCCCGCCAAGATAATATCCCACATTTTTGCCACAACCAGCAATATCGCGGTCTACGATTGCGTCGTATAAGTAAGAAAGAATGGACTTGTTATGCGCTAGCACCATCATTTGCTGATCGTTATTTAATTTCATTTCGTTTTCGATCACTCCTAGAATAAATTCGCTTCGGGGCTCAAAACTGCACAACTTTGTTATCATGGTACTAAATTTCGGATTTCCGCGATAATCCGTTTCCAGTTGATTAAATTCATCGTCTGCAACATAATATTGAATGCTCTTTACAACAACATTGGCCTCAGTTGATGATTTTTCTTTATGAACGACTTCACCAAGAAACATAATAAATACTTTTGTAAGCCCGTCTTTTCTTGTCATTGTACCAGATAGTCCAAGCGTGTATTTTGTGGTTACCTTCATCATACACCTGCAAAATACTTCTGCACTCATATGATGACACTCGTCAAAAACCGACAATCCGAACTCGGAGAATACATTATCATCATATTCTTTCATAGAGAGTGACTGCAGCATGCCGATAACGATGTCTTTATTTTCTACATCCACTTCTTGCCCTTGAATGCGTCCAACCCGTGCATCTGGAAGAAATTGTTGAATGCGTTCAAGCCATTGATTCATAAGGAATGTTTTATGTACCACGACAATTGTTTTAACCTTCAGAATGCTCATTATTTTTAGAGCCATTACCGTTTTCCCTTTACCTGGATCAACATCTAAACATCCACCTCCGCCTTCTCGCCCGTTCGCATCTGCAGCATGCTGAACATGACGAATATACTTGTTCACAATTGCCGTTTGATAGTCTCTAAGTTCTCCATTGAACACCAAATTTGGAGAGGAAACTCCGTCGCGTAACCGATTCTCTTCGGGTTCGCCATATGTCTCCAGTCCATAGTAACGAGGTACGTAAATAGTTTGCGGGGTTTCGACATATATAGGGAACGGTTCGGGTTTGATGGGTGATTGTGGAGCATACGGACGCATTGACAAATCTTTTCGTATTTGCATAAGTTCCGGCGTGTCTAGCGCCGATTTAGAAATTGCGTACCCTCTTAGACCAAGCCATGACGAAACAGTTGACATTCAATTCACGCGCGTAGTGTATTTAAGGAAAGTCCGTTGAAAATGGTATCAATCAACGAAAAAATGAAAATGAACAAGAGTCAATTTAATTGAAATTGATTTTTTTGTTATTTAGTGTGTTTTTATTTATTTGCTATTACTATGTTATACAAAACAAAACAAATATATCATAAATAAATAATAGTAGCAAATTATTAATTATTCGAAACACGAAACAAAATGGAATACTTTAACGCTTTAATGAAAAAAGAAAAACAGCACGAAATGGTGCTGTTTGTGGTTCTTGTTATCTACATTCTATTTGACATTTCTACTCCACAAATTCTCGCGTCTCATGTTGATACCACCTACGGAACAATTATTGTAGCTATTTTAGCACTAAGTTTATTTTTAAGCACTCATCCAGTTGTTGGAATTTTAGGACTGTTTGCAGCATATGAGTTTATAAAACGATCAAAGTCGGCGACTTCAGGTGGAACTGCGTCATCCGGCGATGCGTCAAATTCTCTTCTGCATCGTCCGTCTCCAGGTGAAACGTATCGTGCTAAATATATGGAATCCACGCAAAATGACTACAATAGCCATTTAGAAAATGGAATGGTGGATCAAGTTCCGATGTTATCTAGTCAAACACCTACCAATTACCGCGATGCAAATAGTAGATTTCAACCTGCGTTTGCTTCGTCGCATTATACAATGTCGGAATTTTAAAAACACAAAAAAAACAAACCAAACATTATAAGTATTATAAAGTTTACGTGGTTTGTTTTTTTTTATTTTCAATATAAATAGTATATATAAGCAAAACTTATCGTCTTCTTATTATTTTTACTTTTCAATGTCCAATTCAAAAGCTGCTCGTCGCGCACATTTTGGAGGCGTTTCCCCAAGTGCAAGCATTATTTCCGTTGCAAGATCCGGTGGAGGAGTTAAGAAAGGAGGTGCGCCACCTTCATCTACTGGATTTATGCGAGACTTTACACAACGGTCGGTTGTTTCCACTCCTGCGAAAAACAAGGATCTTATTTTTAAGTTTACGCAGTACTATAACGCTGCAAGACACTCAACCCCTATGTAATGTAATTTTTAGAGTTTTTCTTTTTCTGTAACCCAACTAACGATTCAAAAAACTACAAAATACAGAAAACGAAAAATATAATTGAACCATCAAATTATGAAATCATCCACCCACCTTAGTTATTTTTTGGACGCATGTTTTCAAAAATATATGACGCCATTCCATTTTTAGTTTGAACGATTTCCTTCATTCCTGCAACATCAATAAACCATGTTTCAAATTCGGATACAGCCGCCCAATATTTTACGTAGCCTCCAAATATAAGCAATCGAAACGCATTTGCCGCATACGTAAAATCAAACGTGTCATCTTCATTGCTGCCTTCTGGTAATAATATCGATTCTATGCTCCCATAAGAACTATTTTTATCTTGCATAAACCGGAAAACGATTCGGTTTTCACTGTATTTGTCACAATGTCCGCCAAACCCGAAATACTCTTCGAATTCGCACCGGTGTTCGGGTATTAACGGACGATCAAGTCCCACTTCAAACCATTTATCAAATATCGGAACTTCTACCGTAATCGTTCGTATATTTACTCGGTCGGACGCATAACTGTTGTATCGCTCTTTCCATACGTAGTCTTCCGACGCCGATGTCTGCTTTATAAACGTTTCTGATAGTAGATCAGGTACGGTAGAAATCATTGCACCTCTGATAACATAATAGGTCGCATGCAGTGACTTGAACTTTTTGATAAGATCCCCTTTTGTTACAACATGAGTCATGGTTCGGTTTTTTTTCGTGGTCGTACATCATGTGTGATGGAAACACATGTTTATATCGTTTTTATTATTGTTATTCCGGTTATTCCGGTTATTCCGGTTATTCCGGTTATTCCGATTGGGTTGTTGTAAAATCCAAAAATCCATTTTTTTCAAAAATTGTAAAGTCAAAAAAGTTTTTTTTTCTTATTATGAACAATGAAATCTCCAAAATACTTTGATGTTTTTGGGGGATAATTTTGATACATTCACTAAAAGGAACTTTTGGAATACTATAAATAACCAAATAATAATATAAATAGTTGGTACACGTAAAATGTATTAAACTATTGGAAATATACTAAATCATATATTAGTAATGCAGCAGTCTACACCGCCGACCATAACCATAAACAGTACTCATATGCAACGATTGAATTCTCTCAAAGATTCAATAGAAGCTATTTCCAAAGTACACCATCCTGATATTTTGCGAATTCTCGATAAGAACGGAATTTCCGGAAGTGAAAATAAAAATGGAACATTTATAAATTTATCGTATGCTCCCGAATCGGTTATTTTGGAGCTGGAAGAGTATATTGAATATGTGAAAAAACAAGAAAAACAACTCAATGACGTGGAAGAACAAAAAAAAGAACTTGCTACAAAATATTTTACAAACCCTAGACTGAATACAAATTCAAAAATGTAAGTAAAATTTAAATTTTAAAATGTAAAATTGAATGAAATCCAATTAAATACGCGTTCAATATATCTATATGTCTATGTCTATATATGCACGCAATGACAACTTTTAAAACACAAGGGTCTATATATGAGCTTACTGCTGAAAATATACGTCGGGGTAGTTGTGTCGATGTCGAGTTACCTCCAACCTTGACTCAAATTCAATGTCCAATAATCCCGGTAGTGCCAGTTATCCCGGCGAATTCAATCGTTCGAAAATCTACACGTTACCAAGCGCAAACAAGTGAATATGAAAAGTATGGGGACGACGATGAACCTGAAGTTGAACCCACCCCTGCAGTTATCAAATTATCATCTATTCCGGTATGCGTAGATATAGGCGCCAAAAAACGGTTTCCTCATTCTCCCACGTCATCAATTATGAATCAGTTGTTTTGGTGCATCTTTATTGCATGCAAAGGCGAGTCGATATTTGACATGACTTCAAACGGGTTTATCAAAGAAACGGAATTCAAATATGAGACGGTTGAGATGATTAGAGGATGTAAGCCTCTACTGAAATCGGCATTTAAAAAGTATAAACTGTCTTTGCCAAATTTTGAGGCAGAACTAATAAGTAGTAAACGCACCACGCTTCAAGTAGCAGCTGGTATTGCACTGTGTCACCAAAAGAATATTTTATATATCGACGGGCGTCTGTATATTGAAATATGTTCGAGAATTGGGGAGGAAGAACATTACGACGCTACAACCAACGAACACATCGTTATTGAAAAACAAAAAAACAGGTATTGTGTATACAAAGACAGTGGAAATACGGAACTGGCTCATTGCAGAGCTAACCTTTTAAAGATGGAGTCAATTGACTCTCCGATCCGGTCCATTTCATTTTATAAAGTGTCCGATTTGGAGGACATGTGTAGACGGATTGAGTTACATTCTCTTCCTCCTAAAATAAAAAAAGCAGAGCTATATGATGAAATAATGAAATACATTCAGTCGTCTGGAATCATCGTTTCGTAAATTAAAATTAACTAATAGTTAACAATCACACTAACAATAACAAATAACAATAATAACAATAATGATGTAAAAATAAAATATATGTATAATATATCACATCACGTATTTGTAATATATTATATATAAAATGTGCGAAAGCACAAGCGCTATATCAACAACAGTATCCTCAGTACCAAAGACGTTGCGACACCTTCCCAAGAGTATAAGCGCATCTAAAGTGATTTCACGCGCAAATTCCGAAAGTGATACGGAAGTCGGCGAATGTATTAGATTGGAAACAAAAAAAATTAAAATAACTCGAAAAAAAAAAGACAAATCGTCTGGTGAGTTGTGTGTTTTTAAAATATCAGACTATGATAAAATATGCGACTCGCTATCAAGTAGTCATTTAAAGCTTCTTTGTACATCGTATGGACTAAAGTGTACTGGAACAAAATCGGTTATGGCGAATAGAGCAAGAACTCATTGCATCGAGTCTCATTTTTCATACAAGATTCAACGCGTGTATCGGGCACATCTTGCAAGAATGTACGTTCGAAAACATCTTGTTCTTCCACACTGCAGTATGTCGACCGACTTTGTAAATGATACCGATTTTTATACGATGGATGATTTCAGCGAAGTTCCGCATTACCAAATGTTTGCATTTAAAGATGATGTCGACAACAAGCTTTATCGATTCAATGTTGCTTCGTTTTTCAAATTAGTGAAAGGCGTATTTACAAGTGATGAAATGCGAAAAGCAGTCAAAGAATTATCCTGCGACGTTCCAGCTGGTATGACAAACCCATACACTCGTACCCCCATAACGCTGTCTACTATAAAAAAATTTTTCAATAAACTGCGCATGTGTAGACTTATGCAGTATCCCGTATACACCGAGTTTATGGAGGAAGAGATGACGCCGCAACAAGCGATTGATGCACGGATTGTGGACGTTTTTCAAGACATTAACAAATTAGGAAATTATGCGGACTCGGACTGGTTTTCATCATTGAAACATCCGCAGTACATTTGGTTCATTCAGGAATTATATGACATTTGGGCATACCGTGCCGAACTTAGTACGCAAGTAAAAATGCAGATTTGTCCTCCGTATGGACAAATATTTCCATCGGTTACGAACGGGATTATAATAATTCATGAAATGCGAACAGCTTCATTTCAACGAGTTCGCGAGGTCTGCATTTCTACATGCGAACGACTGGTACGGTCCGGTCTTACGCCGGATGATCGGTATTTGGGAGCCAGTTACGTTTTATCTGCTCTTACTTTGGTTAGTCCAAGAGCAAGAACAGCATTACCATGGCTGTATCAGTCGGTTGCTGCAGGGAGTCCAACTGCAGCTGCAGGGGTTGGTTTAGTGTATGTGACAACAAGTTCTCCAGCGCCAACAGCATCCGCGCCAGTAACTGAAGAGATATCATTACCGATACCTGCGGCTGCGGCTACGACAGAACCTGTATCCGGATCTGCTTTTGCAAATTATACCACGTATAACAATATATTGAACAGTTACTTGATTAATAATGTTATACATAATGCTGCAACCATATACAATGACGAAATTGACGATACAATATTATATAATATTTTGACGGCGATGAATACAACCAACTCTGTTTTCCGCCAGGCGAATACCGTAAATAATGCGACCGCGATTACGAACACGAATATGAATTCGGCCGAGAATGAATACGATTACACGGATACTGAAAATGAGCTTGAATAACCCGAAATTACAGCTGCTGAACTCTTACTCCAGAAAATTGGTTTCCACTGTCAAGGTATCCTGACTGTAAATGTAGATTGATTGCAGCATCACTTCTCAGCTGTTGGTTAGAAATATCTCGAGCAGTTTGCTCCATTAACGCGTTCATAGCGCGTTCGTTTCCAGATACCATATCTGCGAAAAAAATGAGTAAAAGAAATATGAAAATAAATGGAAGTAAAACTAAAAACCATGCTAAACTGGAGTGACCGTTTTTGCAAAGCGTGCTTAATATCCACGTCCAAAAAACAATCCACAATATTTCAATAATGAATAGTGCTGGGGCGCTTTTAACGTTGCATTCCACTCTTCCAATACATACCTTATTTGTATTTCCTACATTTTGAACCATTGCGGTAATTGTAAAAAGCAATGAAAAGATGAGATACACCAAAGAAGGAGTGCATAATTTTTTCACTTCGGAAACGATATTTTGCATATTTTATATTTACTTTTATAGTTAAATGAATAAATTAAAATTAAATAATGAATGATTTAATTATAAACTATGCGCACATTATTTTTTAAACAATTAAAGAGCGGGTACTAAATTCATTGCATTTTTATAGTATGTTTTAATGTCTGGAATACGCTCTGAAACGGAAACATCTGTTTTTTGAAGTTTATGATCGTTGTATGGAAGCGGACTCGGTGCAGGAGCAAACCCCTTTACGCTACTAGCTAATGACGAAAATGAATTTCCAAGTGCGCGGAGGCTCATGCTCATATCGGATGGGAGATAGTTCAAAATGTCGCCCCCGGATTGATTGAATTTTCGTTTTCCATATTTGCAATGCTGACGTTGTGAAAACCCGCGCGGATGGTTGCAGTCGATACTTTTTTTATACTTTAATGACCATTTTCCTCCCGTTTGAGCTTGCGACCGGTTATTTTTATTTTCGTCTCTAATTTTTTTACTTTTAGGTTTATACTTATAATTGTTTTTAGATTTAGATTTAAATTTAGACTTGCTCGTACCTTGTCGATTCCGGCGGCGATATCGCATTGTCATTTTATTTTATTTAAGTTAAATATAGTTAGTTATAATTATAATATATAATTATTTATGCTTATAAATTCTATAATTATATGTGTATGAACTATAAGTTTTGAGATTGCGAATGAACTTTATCCGCAAATGGAATGGGGTTGCTACTGTAGTCAGTACCTCGTAACGTTGAAACCCCATGTCCGAGCAAAGATTCAGCAGACGATGCAATCATGTTGAGATCAGATGGTAATATCATAGTCCCTCCTTTCTGTTGTTGTTTTTGATTACGCTGACGCTGACGCTGACGCTGACGCTGACTTTGGTGTCCGATTTGTTTCCCTGCATAATTTATGTATCCCAATTTAGATGATGGGTTTCGCCTAGATCTGTATTTTCCTCCTGTTCTTTTACTTTTTCCGTATCGATTTTGTCGGCGAAGAATGCGTTTACGACGACTTCTATTTCTTCGAGTTTTTGCGCCTTTGCCACCAGTAAATGGCTTAACTGCATTAGAATCGATTGGATTTGGATGAGTATTTGTGTTAAGCCGATAATATGACGATGATGGAATATTATACAGCCCTTGCATTTTTATTTATATATGGATGAGCTTATATACAATCCAGTGACAAAATATAAAATGGTATTATGGTATTATATTTATGCGAAATAAATATAATAGGTGTGATATTGTTTATATTAAATTAATTTAATTAATTAATGATGATTGTGACGCCTGGACCTAGACTTGGAATAGCGTCCCCTAGAACGAGACTTGCCTCCGCGGCTGCTCTTCTTCTTGTAACGACGACTGCGCCTGCCGCCCGCGGGGTTGGATTCGGTCTTGACGCCGTCGGGGGCGCCGTCGGGAAGACCACCATTTTGGCGACGACGACGTTTTTTGCCGCCAGTTAAGCTTCCAAATAAATTACCTATATTTGACATTTTATAAGTTTTGTTGTTTGTGTTGTTGTTTTGTTTTATAACATATGATTAGAAAAATTTTTTTTGCACAATTATTTGAGAATCGTTGGTTATATTTTTCCCTTAATATTTTTAAGTTAATTCTCTAGTCTTGAAATTGAAAATCAAAAAAAAACAAATAATTAAAATAATAACGTTAGGAAACGATTTAAACTTTTTATAAGAAGTTTGCTAAAGAACTTTGTATTGTTTTATTTTTTTATTTTTTTAAGCCTTTGATATTTTTGTATTACATTTCTCATTCATTACATGGACCCGGAAATTATAGAACTAGACATTGGAGGTAAAACTTCCAGTAATTTTGGAAGTGGAATTGAGCTTCTCATGAATGATAAATTTAAAAATGATAGCGGAGGAGGTCGTAGAGGCGGTGGAAACGACGATATTACGCTAAATGATTTAACCATGTTGGAAAACGAATTGAACGATATCAGCGGCGAATTGAATTCTGGATCCGGATCTGGATCGACCAAAAAAATATCTCGTAATATGAAGTCAGATATATTCAGTATCAACTTTTCAAATGACGATGATGACGGTTCTGGTAATGCAGGAGGAGGAGGAGGAGGAGAAGAACCGTTGTCATCTGCGTTCAATATTGGATCAGCAACCGCATCTGGGTCGGGCGTCGGACAAGATGATAAGCCCACATGGGACGGGTATGCTAAATTCAATAACATTCCCATGAATCCAGACGTCCCGGTTGAAGGTGCTGCTCAGCCACAAATGACAAAAGAGGAACTTTTACGAGAAAAATTTAAGCTCCTGCGAAAACTGGAAGAGCTGGAATCGAAAGGAATAACCCTTACGAAAAAGTATACGATGGAATCATCGATCCTTGAAATGCGCGGAGAGTATGAAACCCATATTGAAGAACGCGAGCGTCAAAATAGTAAGAAATTTCAATCTAAAATGTTACTTGCGTGCATTACTGGTTTGGAATTTTTAAATAATAAGTTTGATCCATTTGATTTGAAGCTGGATGGATGGTCAGAGCAGGTAAATGAAAATATCGACGAGTATGACGAAATTTTTGCAGAGCTGCATGAAAAATATAAATCTAAAGCACAAATGGCACCTGAACTTAAACTGCTGTTTCAACTTGGAGGCAGTGCGATCATGCTGCACATGACAAATACCATGTTTAAATCTGCTCTTCCAGGAATGGACGATATTATGAGACAAAATCCAGAACTTATGCAGCAATTTACACAAGCTGCAGTGAATTCCATGTCGTCATCGAGTCAAGCCCAAGGACTAAACGGTCGTGGAGGCGGTGGCAGTTCGGGGTTTACTAGTTTTATGAGCGATATTATGGGAGGCAGTGGTTCGAACTCTGGGTCTTCTCTTCCGTCGCGACCTCCACCGCCTCCGGTTGCTACAAAAAGTGTGAATGCGGCTCCCCCTCCTCCGCGTCCCGGAGCCCCGATTCCAATTATCAACCGTCCCGATATTAACTTAGGCAGAGGGCAAATGAATACTGGAGTCAGTATGTCGGATATAGACGATGATAATGACGACATGTTTATGGGACGTCTTAAATCGCAGACACAGGGACCGGCATCGTCATCAACCTCAACCTCATCACGAGTACCGCAAGGACAAGGGCGACCTGAAATGCGCGGTCCAAGTGTAGACACCGATATTAACAGTATTTTGTCCGGTCTTAAGACGAAGAGTATCAATATTCAACAATCTCAGCAACAGCAACAGCAACAGCAACAGCAACAACAAGAATCGTCTGGATTTTCCGATATTGAAACTGGATCGGCACCACTTAAAAGCAAGCGTAAACCGCGATCAGAAAAAAACACAATTAGTTTGAATATTTAATTGAATTTAATTGATATCAAATGAAAATGAAAGTATTACAAATCTAAATTTGAATCTAATGATTTGTAATACTATTTATGTTTATATTATTTATATTTTAGAATGGCGCTTCATGGCTCATGCTGTTGAATTATCTGTTGCAATCTTGGAAAAAATGCCAACTCATTTAATATTTTTTCTTTGGCAGCACGAATATATGGAATGCGTTCTGACCACAAATCATTTTTAACTGCATCTTGCATAATACGCAATGATCCCTCTTTATCCTTAACATCAAGGCGTACATATGCTCGACTGTCAATGTAGTCGTCTAAATTCGGGCACCCCCAATAAAAACAAAGAGTTTCGCAAAGGATAGGTTCCCATATTTTTTCAGTAGCATAGTTGTGTTCGTAATTATTTTCACACATGAAATAATATTTGTAAGACTTCATTCCATAAAACGGGTTGTCTTGCGGCAGTTTTCCAATGTACGACCGATATTTGAAAAAATTACTCACTCCAAACACGTTCAAAAAAGATTGCAGTTCATTTATGGTTGCGCTTGAAAATGATTCAGACTCCGTTTCAATATATTTTATCAACTCATTTCGTAAAATATGTCCTTCGTCTGAATTTTTAGAACTTAGAATACATGAAATACGGTCCAGTTTATCTCCCGCTTGAAAATTTGACGAGTCGTGTAACTGTTTTAATGGGTACCGAAAGAGCCATTGAACGCCATTCAAATACTTGGAATGAGAGTTCACGTGCATAAATTTAGATGGATCAGGATTTGCCCATTTTCCCCACGTTTTTGTACCCCACGGTTTCGATGTGTCGAAAACGGTTGGTTCCATTTGATAAACTATTGTTTTTTCAGGAACGTAAAACTCATTTTCACTCATGGGACGGTTAATAATTACGTAGTAGTCAATTTCGTCTCGGTTGTCACTCCATGTGATTTCAATGTTTTTCCATGTAAAGTTGCGTTCGCACATATTTGACCACTCTTTGCACAACTTTTCGCTGTTGCACCAGTTACAAAGCATTTTTACGCGCACGATAGGCCGACCCAGTGTAGGACTAGGACTGGTAACGGCCATCTCTTTTGATTCCAACTCCAGATGAGTAGGAGTGGTAGTGGGAGTGGTACTTTCACTCTCGACAATAATTCCGTCATTATCAAAAATATCCAAGAACACGGATTTGAATTCTTTCATGACATATTCGGGAGTGTATTTGGCATAACCGTTTACATTTCCGCCGTTTAACTTCATGAAGCATTTAACAGTATGTTCTAAATTTCTAAGAAGCGTGAGTAGCGTATCGTCGTGAGTGTTATAAAGAATAGCCTTGTTTCTCATAATTTCAATATGCGCATTAAATTCATCGCTTACGGTAGTAATGATGGGTTTATTATAGAATGCAAACTCTCCTAGAGAAAGACCAAACGTTTCACCATCGGACCGACCGTGTATCATTGCATCACACGCCAAAATGAGCGCCGCCTTTTCGGGTTTGTTGTATATTGTATCTACGTATTTAATACGCGGATGTTCAAAAAATGGAAGTGTGTTGACGAATATAAAATAAACGGGTGCTGACGTCGATGTCGCCATTTTAGATTCAATATCGTCTTGTTCGATTAGAAACTGGATTATTTTTCCATGCACTTGATACAAATTGAATTGTTTAAGGCCGCCGTACCGTCCAACTACGAATGCATTTTTTGGTATGTTAAACATTTCTCTGTAGTCGGGTAATTCTCCATTTTTGATTTGGGTTCGAATTGTATCTTCTGGCGGCATATCAATCATATGATGCACGGTAAAGACCTTATCTCGTTTTTCGTCATTATAGTCGTTTGGAGTGTGAAACACTTTCAAATACTCAGACACTGTAGCGTATTTTGACCCATGCAAATCGACTTTAAAAACGGAATGAACTAGTGTTGGACAGCTCAGAAAAATAAACGAATCGACTTGCCCCGATTTGATTACGTAAACTGCATCTAGTTTGTTTTGAATAATGAATTCCTCCAAGTGTATGCGAGACGGATATCCAAATACATTATCTGTTCCATATCGTTCACGACACCGTTT
>Ga0194133_10003050_pt1 | contig 24524 bp, 13 predicted proteins | sample TA2KigOf40mmetaG_FD_155448 | JGI IMG/M metagenome (GOLD analysis project Ga0194133, IMG submission 155448) | Freshwater microbial communities from Lake Tanganyika, Tanzania - TA2015055 Kigoma Offshore 40m | ecosystem: Environmental > Aquatic > Freshwater > Lake | place: Tanzania: Lake... | reverse complement strand
TGCGGGCGTCCACGTTGATCCCGCCGCCCTTGTAGCCGCGGGTGAGCGAGGCCCAGGCCAGCCGGCCCGCGCCCAGGTCGTGCTCGAGGACCAGGCGGCCCCCGGCGAGCGTGTCGGCGAAGGCGGGAGTGAAGGTGACGACCGGGTCGTTGGTGCCGCGGGCCTTGCGGAAGCGGGTGCGGACGCCGCGGCCGGTGGTCTCGAGGCGTTCGGCGCGGAGGCCGGCGGTGAGGCGCGTGCCCGGGGTGAGGGCCCAGCCGGCCTGGCCGAAGAGCGCGCCGTTGTCGCCGCGGTAGGTGGTGCGGAGCCCGCGGAGGTTGCCCGGGTCCTCGTTGGTGTAAGCGGAGGACTCGTCGGTGCGGCCGGCCCAGGCGCCGAGGGTCCAGCGGGCCGTGCCGGGGGCGGGGGCGGCGGGGGTGTCGAGCCGCAGTTCCTGGCTGAAGGCAGTGCGGCGGCGGCCGAGATCGCTGAAGCCCGCGTAGGAGGCGGCGGTCCAGTCGTCGTCGTAACTGTAGCGGGAGGTGGTGCGCGTGACCTGCGTGACCGCGGTGAGCCGGAGGCCGGGGCCGGGGGAGACGGCGCGGAGACTGGCGGCGCGGGAGTCCTGGTCATCGCGGCCGGGCTGGTCGCTGAAGGTCCGCTCGCCGTTGTTGTCGAGGGCGAACTCGTCGAAGCCGTTGCGGAGGCGGGCGCGGACGAGGCCGGCCTCGAGGCGCCAGCCGGAGGGGAGCGTGGTGGCGAGGCGGAGGCGGCCGGTGGTTTCGGCGCGGGCGTTGGTGGCGCGGCCGAGCGTGACGTTGCGGCGGAAACCGTCGTCCGTGTGGCGGTGGAGGCTGAGGCGGAAGGCGGGGCGGCCGGGGTCGTTGCCCGGGACGAGGGTGCCCCCGAAGGCGAGTCCGGCGGCGCGCAGCCCATCGCCGCCCGCGGTGGCTTCCAGGCGGCCGGACCAGCGGGTGGAGGGGGCGGTGGTCACGAGCCGGACGAGCCCGCCGGCGGCGTTGGCCCCGAAGGCGCCGGCCTGGGGGCCGCGGAGCACCTCCACCTGGTCCACGTCGAAGGTGCCGGCGAGTCCGCCGAGGCCGGTGAAGTCGAAATCGTCCACCAGGAAGCGCACGGCGGAGTCGGGTGTTTCGCCCTCGTACTGGGAATTTTCGCCGACGCCCCGGAGTTGGAGGTGGCGGGGGCGGGAGGTGCCGCCGGTCCAGGTCAGCCCGGGGATCTGGTCGACCAGGTCGCCGAAGTGGCGGGTGGCGCCGGTGGTGAGGGCGGGGGCGTCGAGGACCGTAACGCTGGCGGGGATGCGGTCGAGGTCGGTGCCCCAGAGGTCGGCGGTGACGCGAACCGGGGCGAGCGCGACGGCGGGCATCGGGGACTCGGCGGCGCGGGTGGCGGCGAGCAGTGGCGGGAGGAGGAGCAGGGTGGGCAGGCGTGGCATTGGGTGGAGGCCTGGAACCCGGGGCCACGTCGCTGAAGGAGGCGCCTCCGGCGCACCTGGGTGGCGCAACGGGCGGCGCCTGCTGTTTCCTTCGTCGGCATGATCCGGCAGGTTCAAAGGGTCGAGCGGCCGGTCGCGCCGCAATCTCAGCCTTCCGCGGAAGACACCCCTACAGGCGAGAACGAGGGAACGGGGCGGGCGGGGGCGCGGCAAGCGCCAAGTGCGAGCGGGGCGGGGCCGGCGACGCGGGGCTTCCCCTGCGGCCGGGAATGCCCCAGCGTCCCTTTCTGCCTATGCAGACCCGCGTCCTCGGCCGCACCGGCCTCCGCCTTCCCGTCCTCAGCTTCGGCGCCTCCTCCCTCGGGGCCGAGTTCCGCCAGGTCACCCTCGAAGAGGCCCTCGCCAGCGTGCGCACGGCCCTCGATTGCGGGCTGAACCTGATCGACACCTCGCCGTTCTACGGCCGGGGAATGAGCGAGGTCCTGCTCGGGATCGCGCTGCAGGACGTGCCGCGGGATTCCTACCTGTTGTGCACCAAGCTGGGCCGCTACGACCTGGGGCACTTCGATTTCTCGGCGCGGCGGGTGGCGGAGAGCATCGACGTGAGCCTGCACCGGCTGGGCACCGACCATCTCGACATCGTGCTATGCCACGACATCGAGTTCGTGCCGTTGCCGCAGATCGTCGAGGAGACTCTGCCGGCGCTGCGGCGGGCGCGAGACGCGGGCAAAGTGCGGTGGATCGGCTTCAGCGGGTACCCGATGAAGATCTTCCGCGCGATCCTCGACCAGACGGACGTGGACTGTGTCCTGAGCTACAACCAGTGCACCCTGCAGAACACGCGTTTTCTAGAGGAGATCGTGCCTTACCTAGAGGCGCGGGGCATCGGGGCGATGAACGCGGGGCCGTTCTCGGCCCGCCTGTTGACCAACGCGCCGCTGCCGGCGTGGCTGAAGGAGCCGGAGCCGGTGAAGGCGGCCGCGCGCCGGGCGGCGGCGGCGTGCGCGGCCCGCGGGATCGACCTGGCCCAGTTGGCGCTCCAGTTCTCCTGCGCGCAGCCCGGCATCGCCACCACCGTGGCGGGGAGCGCAAACCCGGCCAACATTCGCCGCTGGGCGGAATGGCTCGCGCAGCCGATCGACACGGAGCTGCTGCGCGAGGTCCAGGCGATTTTCGCCCCGGTAAAGAACATCGGCCACCGCGAGGGGTTGCCCGAGAACAACTGAGCCGGAGGCGCGGGCGCCTCAGGTGAGCGACCAGAGGGCCGCGGCGAGGGCGAGGCGGTACCAGGCGAACGGGGCGAGCCCGTAGCGCATCAGGCAGATCACCAGTAGCCGCAGGCAGGCGGCGGCGGTCACGGCGGCCACGGCGGTCCCGACCAGCACGTCCGACCAGCCGAAGAGGTCGATCATCGCGGCGCCGCCCTTGAGCGATTTGTAGAGGGAAGCGGCGGAGAGCGTGACGAACCCGAGGATGAAGCTGAACTCCGTGGCGCGGCGCGGGTCGAGGCCCGCGAAGTAGCCCGCGACGATCGTCATCATCGGCCGGCTCGTGCCCGGGAGGAGGGCGGCGCATTGGAGGAGGCCGACCCACATCGCCCCGGCCACGTTGAGTTCCTCGCGCTCGACGCGGTTGCCGCTGAGCAGTTCGCGGCCGTACCAGTACTCGGCGTAGAAAATCAACAGGGCCCCAAGGACCAGCATCACAATCACCGTGTCGATCGAGTAGAGATGCTCGTCGATCCAGTCGTGGAACAGGTAGCCGAGGGCGGCGGAGGGCACGAAGGCAATCCCGACGCAGATGAGCAGGCGGAGCCCAGCCGGGTCGCGGCCGCAGGCGCCGAGGGCCATGGACCAGAGTTTGCGCCAGTAGAGGAGGGCCACCGCAAGGAGCGCGCCGACCTGGATGATCACGATGTAGGTGTCGGTCGCCAGCTTCTGGGTGAGCAGCTCGCCCGGCCGACCGCGTTCGGGGGGCACGTGCCAGACGGGCTCGCCGAGGGCGTTGAGGACCGGCTGCTGGGAATCGAGCCGCAGCACGCGCGAGGCGATGATCAAGTGACCGGTGGAAGAGACGGGCAGGTACTCCGTGACCCCCTCGATCACCCCGAGGATCACCGCGTCGCGGGTGCGCAGCCCGTAGACGGACGCTCCGGGTGGGAGCTTGAATCCGCCTGGCCCTAGGACGAGGGAGGCGGGCGCGGACTCCGGAGCCTGGACCGGCGGGGGGGACGCGCCCGGGGCCGGCGCCGCGAGCGCGCCCAGCAGCAGAAGCAGGAGGGGCAAGGGTCGCACGCGGCAGATTTGCCTGGGCAACAGGCGGGGGGCAAAGAATTTTGCCGCGGGGAACCGCGCAGGCGGCTTCGTGAAACTACCCCGGGGCGGTGGCGTAGAACTCCGGATGACGCGCGGGGCTTCCTCTGGCATTATCCCGCACCCCCCCCGGCATATGGTCCCCGCCTTCCTTCTCCTTGCCCTTGCGCTGCTGGCCGCGGGCGCCCTCGTCCTGACCGGCCGTCTCGCTCGGGCCCGGGCGCGCGACCGCATCCCGGCGCCGGCGGGGCCGGAAGGTTCGCGCGCGCCGATGGAGACGGTGGTACGGTGCCGGGCGTTGCCCAGGCCGCCGCCGCTGCCCGAGCGTCCCGCGGGGCTGTTCACCGCGGACCTCAGCCTTTCTGGCCGACGGCGTCTGCAGCTCGATCCGCGCTTCGGCGAAGAGGTGCAGGGCTGAGTGCGCCCCCGCGGGAGGCGGTCCCGGCGGCGGGCCGGTTCAGGCCTCCGGCAGCGGTTGCCCGCGCGTTTCCGGGAGGAACCAGACCACCGCGATCCCGGCCAGGAACAGGGTCGCGAGCAGGGAGACGGCGAGGCGCAGGTCCATTCCCGGGAGCGATTTGAGCCAGCCCGAGAAGAGGAGCACCCCGGCGGCGAGGATGCGGCCGGCGTTGAAGCAGAAGCCCGTGCCGGAGGAGCGGAGGTGGTGCGGGAAGAGTTCCGGGAAGTAGACCGCGTAGCCCGCGTGGATGCCGACCACGAAGAACCCCATCAGCGGGAGTAGCGCGAGCAGCGTGGGGTAATCGCGGGGCAGGAAACAAACGAGCGGCACCAGGAGGAAGGCGGCGAGGTGGAAGAGGATGAACGCGCGCCGCCGGCCCAGCCGCAGGCACAGCGGTCCGAAGCTGAGCATCCCCAGCCCGGCGCCGGCGGTCTGGAGGATGCCGTAGGCGAACTTGGCCTTTTCCGCCGCGACCGCGGGCTCGGTCCCGGAGCGCAGCAGCATCTCGCGCGCGAGGTCTTGGCCCGCGACGGCGACGCCCCAGAACGTCCCCAGCCCAACCGCGGCGAGGAGCATCCCAAGGAAGGCCCGGCCGGCCCAGCGCGGGTTGAGCAGGAGGTCGCGAAAGCTACCGAGCGAGCGGCCTTGGCCCGAGGCCGCCGCGGCGCGCGCCTGGCGCCAGGATTCGGGCTCGTGGACTGCGGCGCGCACCCAAAGGACCAGCAGGGCCGGCAACACCCCGAGCACGTAGGCCCAGCGCCATTCCGCACCGACGGCGAGGCCCGCGAGCGCGGCAAGCCAGGTCCCAAGCACACTCGTCGAGTGGAAGATCCCGCCCGCGTGCGCCCGGGCCCGTGCGGGGAACACCTCGGCCACCAGCGCGGCGGCCACCGCCCATTCGCCGCCCACCCCCATCGCGACCAAAAACCGCAGCACCCCGACCTGCCAGAGCTCGGTCGCGAAGTACGTCAGCCCGCTGAAGACCGAATACATCAGGATCGTCACGATCATCGCGGGCCGCCGGCCCCAGACGTCGCCGAGCCAGCCGAAGAGGATGCCGCCGAGGGTGCCCCCGGCCAGGAAGATGCCGAGGAAGATGTCGCCCCACTGGCTGATGGCCGCCGGCGTGGCGCCCGCGCCGAGGATTTCCTCGAGCATCTGGCGCCGGGTGAGGTTGAAGATCTGCCCCTCGAAGGTGTCGAACACCCAGCCCGCCGAGGCGATGGCGAGGACCAGCCATTGGTAGCGGGTGACGCCGCTCCACCAGGGCGCGGACGGATGCTCGGCGGGGGTGCTCATCGGGGTGCCGGAGCCTGCGCGAGCCGGGCGCGGCCGTTCAATCCAAACCGGCGTCGAACCCCAGCGACACGTGGCGCGGCTCGAGGAAGGCGTCGAGGCCCTCGCTGCCGAGTTCCCTCCCCCACCCGCTCTGCTTCATCCCGCCGAAGGGGGCGTTGCTGGCGGTGGGGAGGCCGTGGTTGACCGCAAGCATCCCAGCCTCGAGGGCCTCGCCCAGCCGCAGCGCGCGGCCGAGGTCGCGGGTGAAGGCGTAGGCGGCGAGCCCGTAGGGCGTGGCGTTGGCAGCGGCCACCGCCTCCTCCTCGGTGTCGAACGGGTTGACGTACGCGACCGGCCCGAAGGTCTCCTCGCGCATCCCGAGCGCGTCCGGCGGCACCCCGGTGAGCACCGTGGGGGCGAAGTACGAGCCGCCGCCCCCGGGCCGCCGTTCCCCGCCGCAGTGGAGGACCGCCCCGCGGGCGCGGGCGTCGGCGACGTGGGCCGCCACTAGGTCCGCGGCTGCGGGGTTGATGAGCGGGCCGACGTCGGTGGCCGGGTCGAGGCCGGGCCCGACCCGCAGCGCGCGGACGGCGGCCGTGAACTCGGCGAGGAAGCGGTCCCAGAGGGGACGCTGGACGTAGATGCGGTTGGCCGCGATGCAGGACTGGCCGCCGTTGCGGAACTTGGCCGTGAGCGTGCCGGCGACGGCGGCCGCGGGGTCGGCGTCGGCGAAGACCAGCAGCGGTGAATGCCCGCCGAGTTCGAGCGCGAGGGGTTTGAGCCCGGCCGCGGCCCCAGCGACCAGCCGCCGGCCGACCGCGGTGGAACCGGTGAACGTGACCTTGCGGCAGCGGGGGTTGGCGAGGAATTCACCGGCGATGGCCTCGGCGGGGCCAGCCACGACCTGGAACACCCCGGGCGGCACCCCGGCCGCGTGGGCGCACTCGGCCAGGCGCACGGCCGAGAGCGGGGTGGCGCTGGCGGGCTTGAGCACGACGGGGCAGCCGGCGGCGAGGGCGGGCGCGACCTTGCGCGCCGCGAGGTGGAACGGGAAATTCCACGGGCTGATCGCGCCGACCACGCCGATGGGCACGCGCAGGACCAGTTGCCGGCGGTCCGCCTCCTGCGGCGGGAGCACGCGCCCGTAACCGCGGCGCGCCTCCTCCGCGAACCAGCGCAGGTGATCGAGGCCGAGCGCGACCTCCGCCCGGGCCTCGGCGAGCGGCTTGCCGTTCTCGCGGGTGATGCCGCGCGCGATCTCCTCGGCGCGGCGGGCCACCTCCGCCGCCATCGCTAGGAGCAGGTCCCCGCGCGCCCGCGCCGGCACCCGCCGCCAGCCCGCGAACGCCGCCTCCGCGTCCGCCAGCGCCGTGGCGGTCTCGGCCGCACCCGCGGCGGACATCCGGGCGAACACGATCCCGTCGGCCGGGTCACGCACGGGGAAGGAGGTTTCCGTGACGACGAAGCGGCCGTTGAGGTAGAGCGGGTGCGGGGTCACGGGATCAGGGGAAGAGCGCGTGCTTGAGGCCGAGCGCCAGCAGGAAGACGGCGACGCCGCGGCGCAGCGGGACGAGCGGGACGCGCAGGAGCAGGCGCGTGCCGAGGAGAATCGCGCACGCCATCGGCACGAGCGTGAGGAGCAGCAGCGGCACCATCGGGGCCGTGTAGAGCCCGCCGGCGCCGATCAGGGCCACGCGGAGCAGGGCGCTGACCCCGAAGACCAGTTGCAGCGTGGCGACGATCTCCTCCTTGGCCCAGGGCTGGGCGTAGACGTAGGCGATCACGGGTGGGCCGCCCAAATTGAGAGCGCCCCCGATGCTGCCGCCGACGAATCCCGCCGGCAGCCCGAGCCAGCCCGGCACGCGGGGCCGGGCGTGGGGATTCGAGAGCAGCTCGGCGGCGGCGAAAGCCACCAGCACGATGCCCATCGCGCGGAGCAACGGGGCCGGCTCAAGGTGCGCGAGCAGGTAGACCCCGAAGGGGACGCCCGCGGCCGAGCCGATGATCAGGCTGCGCCCGCGGCGCCAGCAGAGGTGGCGGCGCACCGCCCAGAGCGTGAAGACGCAGGTGGCGAGGTTCAGCACCGCGACCACCACCGCGGCCTCCTTCACCGGCAGGAGCAGCGGCAGCAGGGCCATCGAGACCAGGCCGAAGCCGAAGCCGGTGAGCCCCTGCGTGAACCCCGCGACGGTGAGGATCGCGAGGGAGAGCAGCAGCGTGGTCAGCGGCACGGCCGCGTCCTCCCGGGAAGGTGGTCCCCGCGGCCGCGGGCGGGCGGCGGGCAGGGAGGGAGGGGGACGCGCATCCCCGACGTTCCCCGTCCCCGGCGCGGGCAGGCAAGCGTGTTCTCCCCCGGGAGGTCCGGCGTGACTCCGGCCCGCCTCAGGACTTGGCGCGCGCGGCCGCGGCGAGGGCCGGGGCCTGGGCCTGGAGTTTCGCGAACGCCTCGACCACCTGGTCGAGCGCGGGGCGGCCGGCGAGGAGGACGGTCTGCGGCAGGGCGACAACGCTGGCGCAGGTCTCCCGGTTGCCCCGCAGCTCGCGGAAGCTCTCGCGGTAGGCCTTGAGCCGCTCCGCGGGGAACAGGCGCTGGAAGCCGCGCGAGGCGATCGCCTCGTCGAGCAGGCCGTCGAAATACTGCTCCTTGTAGACCGCGCTGCCCGGCACGCCCTCGGCGACCAGCGCGCGGAGGAAGGCGTCGCGGCTGAGCCCGGCGAACGCGCGCGCGTCGTAGCGGACGGGGTAGAGGTGGTACACGCCGCGGCTTTCCGCCGGCACGCGCACGGGCGTGATGCCGGGGATCGCGCCGAGGCGGGCGTTGAGGTGATCCGCCGCCTCGCGCCGCCGCGCGGTCTCGGCGACGAGCTTCTCCATCTGCCGGAGGAGGAGCACGCCCTGGAACTGGGTGAGCCGGAAGTTGCTCCCGCGGGTGAAGAAGCCGCTGCCCTGGAAGCGGCCCACCGGGCGTCCGCAGTTGTGGAAGGAGTTGCAGCGGTCGACGAGGTCCTCGTCCATCCCGGTGATCGCGCCGCCCTCGCCGGCGGGGATGTGCTTGGATTGCTGGAAGCTGAAGCAGCCGAGGTCGCCGAGGGTGCCGCACTTGCGGCCGCGGTACTCGGCCAGCCACGCCTGGCAGGCGTCCTCCAGCACCCGGAGCCCCCGGGCGCGGGCGAGCGCGGTGATCGGGTCCATCTCGCAGGGCAGGCCGAAGATGTGCACCGGGACGATGGCGCGCGTGCGGTCGGTGATGCGGGAGGCGATCGAGGCAGGATCGAGGTTGAGGGTGGCCGGATCGGTGTCGGCGAGGACCGGCAGGGCCTTGTGGGCGAGGATCGCGTTGTAGGTCGCGATGAACGTGTACGGGGAGACGATGACCTCGTCGCCGGCGTCGATGCCGAGGACGTGGAGGGCGGTGATGAGGGCGGTGGTGCCGCTGGAGGTGGCGAGGCAGCGGCGGGCGCCGAGCAACTCGGCCCAGCGGCGCTCGAAGTCCGCGAGGGGCCCGCCACCGGCGGCGTTCCAGCGGCCGCTGCGGCAGACGCGGAGGAAGTCCTCCTCCCACGCGGGATCCCAGACCGGCCACGCGGGCCAGGGGCCGGTATGGACGGGCGTGCCGCCGAGCAACGCGGGCCGGCGGGCGTCGGCCGCGGAGACCACGGCGGGGCCGGCGAGGGCGGCGGCGGCGAGGGAAGTCGAGGAGGCGAGGAAACGGCGGCGCGAGGTCGGGGTCGGCATCGGGGGGCGGGGTGACGCCGGGACACTGGGCCCCGCGGGGCGCGGAGGCAATCCGCCGGTGGGCGGGCGGGGCCGCCCGGTCACTCCGCCCGGTCGGCGCGGCCGAGGGAGCCCGCGGCGCCGGGGGGCGCCTCCGGCGCGGGCAGGGCGCCGCCGGCGCGGGCGGCGCGCCAGACCCGCGCGGCGTGCTCCCGCAGGTCGTCGAGCAGGGTGTAGAGGAGCGGGACGACGACGAGCGTGAGCACGGCGGAGACGAGCAGGCCGCCCACCATCGTGCGGCCGAGCGGGGCGTAGGGCACGCCGACGATCTTGGAGTTGCCCACGGCCATCGGGATCATCCCGCAGACCGTGGTGAGGGTGGTCATCAGGATGGGCCGGAAGCGCTGGCGCCCGGCCTCGAGCAGCGCGGCGAGCCGCTCCACCCCCTCGGCCCGGAGCCGGTTCGCGAGGTCGATCAGGACGATGGCGTTGTTCACCACCACGCCGACGAGGATGACGATCCCGATCGTCGCCATCAGGTCGAGGGGGGTCTTCGTGAGGTGGAGCGTCCAGTAGACCCCGAGGAGCGAGAACGGCACCGCGATGAGGACGGCGAGCGGCAAAATGAACGACTCGAAGAGGAGCCCCATCAGGAGGAAGACGAAGATGACGGCGAGAGTGAGGGCGAAGCGGAGGGCAGCCTCGGACCGGCCGCCGGAGGAGAAGTAGCTGCCGCGGTCGAAGCGGTAGCCGCGCGGGAGGTCGAAGCCGGCCATCGCCTTGTCGATGGCGGCGTTGAGGGTGCGGAAGTCCTGGCGCGGGACGCGGGCGGTGATGCGCATCACGGTCTGGCGCGACTCGCGGTAGATGGTGCTCATCGCCTTGCCGATCGAGAGGTCGGCGAGGCTCTCCAGCGGGATTTCGACCCCGGCGTCCGACGGGAAGGCCATCGTCTTCACGTCGTCGATGCGGGTGCGTTCGACCTCGCCGAGCTGCGCGTAGATGCGGACCTCGCGGCCGTCGGGCACCGGCATCCGGCCCACCTCGAGGCCGCGGATGGTGTTGCTGATGGCGCCGGAGACCTCCTGCGGGTTGATGCCGAGCCGGCGCGAGCGGTCGCGGTCGAGCGTGATGCGGAGTTCCTGCCCGCCGCGTTCCATATCCGTGTCGACCGAGAGCATCCCGGGGATGGTGCCGAGGCGGCGCGCGGCCTCCTCGGCGAGGCCGATCAGCGTGGTGGTGTCCTCGCCGAAGATGCTGAAACTGATCACGCTGTCCTGCGGCGCGCCGGAGTTGCGGGCGATCGAGCGGCAGATGATGCCCGGGGGCAGCTCGAAGTTGTCGCGCAGGTGGACCTCGATCGCGTTGCGGTCCATCCCCGGGGGGCTGAGGTCGAGCGAGAGGAGGAGGTTCTCCCAGGCGGCGACGTACCAGGCATCGTTCACCTTCTGGCGGAGCTTGAGCTGGATCCGGCCGCTGTTGTTGCGGAAGCGCGTCTCGACGCGCTCGACGCCGTAGAGGTCCTGGTGCCGCTGGATGAATTCCTCCACCCGGGCGAAGAAGGCGTCGGCCTGCTCGAGGGTGTTGCCGCTGGGCAGGTCGTAGTAGAGGTGCATCGAGCGCCCGGAGCTGCGGCCGAGCAGGCCGCTGGTGGAGCGCGGGACCGCCTGGTAGGGGATCCAGAGCGAGGCGAGGACCGCGAGGGCGACGATCGCGGCGTCGACCCGGTGGGTGAGCGTCCAGCGCAGCGCGCGCGTGTAGCGCTCGCGGAGCCAGGCGATGGCGGCGAGGTCCTGGTGGCGCTGGCCGCGGGACATCCGCTGCGCCGCGAGGGGGACGAAGACCAGGGCGATGAACAGGGAGGCGACGAGCGAGATGATCACCGGGACGCCGATGCGGAGCATCCAGAACGAGAACTCGTGGCCGCGGCCCATCAAAATCAGCGGCAGGAACACCACCACGGTGGTGCAGGTGGACATCACCACGGCGAGGCCGACCTCGCCCGTGCCCTGGATGGAGGCCTGCCGGCCCTCCATCCCCTCCTGGCGCAGCCGGTAGATGTTCTCGACGATGACGATGGCGTTATCCACGACCATCCCCACCGCGAGGAGCAGGCCCATCATCGTCGCCAGGTTGAGCGACCAGCCCATGAAGAAGAGCACAACGATCGTGCAGAGCAGGGAGAGCGGGATCGAGAGCGTGAGGATCGCCGTCATCCGCGGGGCGCGGAGGAACAGGTAGAGGATCAGCGCGGCGAAGATGCCGCCCCAGAGGCCGGCCTCCTCGAGGTGGCCGATCGCGTCGCGGACGTCGCGGCCCTGGTCGTTGAAGACCTCGAATTGGACGCCCTCGAGCTGGGGCAGGCGCTGCAGTTCCGGCAGCGCGGCCCTTACCTCGCGGCTGATGCGGTCGATGTTGCCGGTCGAGTCGCGGGTGATCTGGAGGCCGATGGCGGGCTGTCCGTCCACCCGGTACACCCACTCCCGGCGGGGCTGCCGGAAGGAGACGGTCGCGACGTCGCCGAGCCGCAGGCGCCGGACCGGGTCGATCATCACCTCCCGGATCTCGTCGAGGGAGGTGAAGCGGCCGAGGGAGCGGACGTAGACCTTGCGCCCGGCCTCGATCACGTGGCCCCCGCCGAGGGCGACGTTCTGGCCGCGCAGCGCGCCCAGCATCGCGGTCACGTTGATCCGGTGGCTCCGGATGCGCTCGTCGATCAGGTCGATGCTGATCTCCCGCGACTGCACGCCCCAGATGTCGACGTTGCCCACCCCGTCGATGCGCTGGAGCACGGGTTTGACGAAGTGCTCCATCCGGTAGGCGGCGTCGTCCGTCCCGCGCGGCACCTGCGCCACGAGGTTCATCATCGGCTCGCTGGAGGGGTCGTAGCGACGGATGTAGATGCGGTCGACATCGTCGGGCAGCAGCGGCTTCACCCGGTCCATCCGGTCGCTGACCGCCGCGTAGGCCTCGCGCAGGCGGGTGCCGGTGCGGAACTCGATGCGGGTGTAGGAGGAGCCGGGGCTGGCGTAGCTGGTGACGCGGCTGACGTCGGGGACCGTCCCGATGATGTCCTCGATCTTGCGGGTGATCTTCTCCTCGATGTCGCGCGGGGAGGCGTTGGGGTAGGTGACGCTGACGTAGAGCTGGTTACCCTCGAGGTCCTCGGGGAAGAGAGAGAGGCGGATGCGGGCGTAGGCGATGTAGCCGACGACGAGGATGGTCGCGAGCAGCATCACGACCGTCACCGGCCGGGAGACCGAGAAGCGGGGGATCGCGGTGGTGAGGGGCGCGCGGCTCATCGGTCGGCCGGGGCGGCCTCGCCGGCCCCGCCGCCGGCGGCCGCGGCGCGGGGGGCGCGGTCGGGGGTGAACTGGGCGTAGAGGATCGGGATGACGACGAGGGTGAGGACGGTGGCGCTGGAGAGGCCGACGATGACGGTGATGGCCATCGGGGCGCGGATCTCGGCGCCCTCGCCGAGGCCGAGGGCCATCGGGATCAGGCCGACGACGGTGGTGAGGGCGGTCATCAGGATGGGCCGCAGGCGGGCGCGGCCGGCCTCGACGATCGCCTCGCCCTTGGGGACGCCGCGTTCCCGCAGGACGTTGATGTAGTCGATGAGGACGATGGCGTTGTTGACCACGATGCCCACGAGCAGGATCAGCCCGAGGAAGACCATAATCGTGACCGGGATGGCGGCCAGCCAGAGCACCACCACGACGCCGACCATCGCGAGCGGCACGGTGGTCATAATGAGCAGCGGCTGCAGCAGGGACTCGAACTGGCTGGCCATCACGATGTAGACGAGGAAGACGGCGAGGCCGAAGGCGAGGAGCAGGCTGTTGAGGGAGGTCTTCATCTCCTTGTTCTGGCCGGCCAGCCCGTAGGCGAAGCCGGGCGGGAGCTGCATCCCCTCGAGGGCGTTGACGATGTCCTGGGAGACCGCCGAGAGGCTGGCGCCGCGGAGGTTGCCGGTGATCACCGCGCAGCGCTGCTGGTCCACCCGGCGGATCTCGCTCGGGCCCTCGGTGACAGTGAGCGTGGCGACGGCGGAGAGCGGGATGGGCACGGCGCCGTTGGGGTTGACCACGAGCCGGCGCAGTTCCTCGAGGCCCAGCCGGTCCTGCTCGCGCAGGCGCACGACGATGTCGATCAGCTGGTCCTCCTGGCGGAAGGCGGTGGCGGTGCGTCCCTGGACCTTGTTGCGCACGAGGTCGGCGACGGAGCGGAGGTTGAGCCCGAGCTCCGCGAGGCGGTCGCGCTGGTAGACGACCTGGATCTCCGGGTGCCCGGCCTGGAGGCTGGAACGGACGTCGACGAGGTCCGGCACCTGGGTGGCGAGGACGGCCTCCACCTCGCGGCAGGTCTGCTTGAGCAGGGCGAGGTCGTGGCCGCGGATCTCGATCTCGACGGGGCTCTTGAAGCTGAAGAGCGACGGGTAGCGGACCTCGAGCTTGAGGTCGGGCAGGTCGTGGAACGCGGCGCGGATGCGCTCGATCAGGGCGACCTCGGTCTCCGGCGCGGAGCCGGGCAGGAGCCGGACGGTGAGGCGCGCGGTATGCTCGCCGCCGTCGATCGCGGTGTTGGCCCCCTCCTCCACCCCGACGCTGACCGAGGTGCGGGCGACGACCTCCTCGGCGCGTACGACCTCGTCGATGCGTTCCGCGAGCGCGGCGGTGCGGTCGATCGGCGTGCCGATGGGGAGGGTGACGTCGAGGTAGAACTCACCCTGATGAACGACTGGGATGAGGTCGCTGCCGACGCGGGGCAGCACCAGCACGCCGCTGGCGACAATGGCGGCCACGGAACCGCCGAGGATCGCGAGGCGGTGGCCGAGGGCGGCCTGGAGGAACGTCGGGTAGCGGCGCTGGAGCCAGTCGTTGGCGAGCTCGAACGCGCGGAGGCCGGAGCGGGTGCCCGGACCGAGGGTGAAGCCGACCAGACGCCCGAGGCCGAGCACCACGACGGCGAGCGAAAGGAAAACGGCCTGCAGGGCGGTACCGGCGACGCGGAGGACGAGTTCCGTGGCGGCCCGGGCGACCTGGAACGCGGCGCCCACCAGGGCGGGGGCCAGGCGCACGGGGATCCAACCGCGGGGGCGGGCGACCAGCCAAAGGGCGATGCGCGTGAGGCTGGCGCCAAGCCGCCCGGGGGCGCCGAACGCGACCATCCCGGGCCAGACGGCGTCCCCGGGGCAGGGGCCGAGCCGGTCCGCGGCGGCCCAAGCGGCAAACGCCGTCCAGGCTCGGCCGGCCGCGGCGGGGCCGCCCCGGAAGAGGAGGACCAGACCCGCCAGTGCGGCGGGCACGATCGCGGCGGCGGTGAGGACGGCCTTCAGGGCCGCGGCGAGGAGCACGGCGCCCGCGAGGGCCGCGCGCCGCGCGACGTGGCCAAGGAGCCGGAACGGGTAGCCCAGCCGGGCGGCGCCCGCCGCGGGTGCGGGGGGGAAGCGGAAGAAGGTCGCACGCGCCAGCTCGGCCCCCGAGGCGGCCAGCCCGGAGGAGCCGCCGGCCACCACCCCGGCCAGCATCGGGATCAGGTAGAGCGCGGCGATCAACGAGGCGATCTGCGAGAACACCACCGCGAGGGCAAGGTCGCCGAACATCTGCCCGGCCACGCCCTCGACGAACACGATCGGGAAGAACACCGCCACGGTCGTGAGGGTCGAAGCGACCACGGGCATTGCGACCTCGCTGGTGCCTCGGATGATCGACCGTACCGGGTCGTCGCCCTCCTCCCGGCAACGGAACACGCTTTCAAGCACCACGATCGCGTTGTCGACCAGGTTGCCCACCCCGAGCGCGAGCCCGCCCAGCGAGATGATGTTGAGCGTGATCCCCGAAAGGTGCATCGGCGCGAACGTCGCGAGGATCGAGATCGGGATCGTGAGGCCGATGATCAGCGTCTGGGGCAGGTTCCGGAGGAACAGGTACAGTACGATCACCGCGATCACACCGCCCTGGATCGCGTTGTCCCGCACCTCGTCGATCGAGTTCTTGATGAAGACCGACTGGTCCGAGAGCACCTGCAACGAGACGCCCCCGGGCAGCTGGAAGGCGAGGAAGTCGGTCAGCCGCCGGTGGTCCAGCAGCCGCTGCGCCCGCGACCGCTCCACGGCGCTCCCGGACTCGCCCGGGCGCTTCTTCGAGGGCGGCCCCTTGCCGCCCACCTTGGCCTTGCCAAGGTCCGGCCCGGCCGGCCCGGCCTCGCCGTCCTTCAGCGACGCCACGTACGCCTGCTGCTCCGGCGAGCCCAGCAGGGCGGCGCGCACCGTCTCCGCCACGACCAGCACGTTCGCGTCCGCCTCCTTGTAGATCTCGATCTCGACGCTCTCCTGGCCGTTGACGCGGGTGATGACCTGGCGGTCCTCGTGGAAGCGGGTGATGGCCGCGACGTCCCGCAGGCGCACGTCCACGCCGTTCTGCCGGCCGACGATGAGCTGGCCGATCTCCTCGAGGGAGCGGAACTCGTTGAGCGTGCGGATCAGGTACTCGACCTGCCCCTCGTTGAGGCGGCCGCCGGAGAGGTTGACGTTCCCCTGCTGCAGCCGCTGGGCGATCTGGCTGATGTCGAGCTTGAGGGCGGACAGCTTGGCCTCCTCGAGCGCCACGAGGAACTGCTCCTCGAGGCCGCCCTTGATCTGGACCGCCGCCACGCCGGGCAGCGACTCGATGCGCCGCTTCACGTCGTGCTCCGCCAGGTAGCGCAGCTCGTAGAGGGACTGCGGCCCGGAGAGCCCGACGCGGAGGATGGGGTCGAGCGAGGGGTCGAAGTGCAGCAGCAGCGGCCGCTGCGCGCCGTCGGGCAGGCGCAGGCGGTCGATCTTCTCGCGGACCTCCTGCGCGACGAGGTCCATATCCGTCTTCCACTGGAACTCGAGGATCACGTCCGACTGCCCGGCCTTGGAGACGGAGCTGATGGAGACCAGCTTGGGCACGACGCCGAGCTGCTGCTCGAGCGGCCGGGCGACGACGTTCTCCATATCCTCCGGCGCGGCGCCGGGGTAGAGCGTGCGCACGGTGAGCGTCGGGTAGCTCATCTCGGGCATCAGCGTCAGCGCGAGACGCTGGTAGGAGACGAAGCCGAAGACCCCGACGGCCAGGGTGACCATCAGAATGGCGACGGGACGCCGCACCACGACGGCGAAGTGGGAGGACGCGGGCGCGGGGCCGGCCGGCGGGTTCATCGGGGGCGGCGGCGGGCGGACGGGCGGGTCACGGGCTCAGGGGCGGGTGGCGGCGCCGCCGTTGCCGCCGCCGCCGGCGGGGGTGGCCGGGACGACGGGCGCGCCGGGGGCGGTGAGGACGGGCTGGTTGACCGAGCGCGCGAGGGAGCCGTCCTTCAGGCCGCTCTGGCCGAGGACCACGACGGGCGTGCCGACCTCGAAGCCGGAGAGCGCCTCGACGTGCTCCGGGTCCTCGTAGCCGGCGGCCAGCTTGCGCTTGACCACGCGGTCGTTGACGAGGGCGAAGACGTACCGCTCGCCGCCCTCGTACACCACGGCGCGCTTGGCGATGAGCACCGCCTCGGGCCGCGTGTCGGTGATGATGCGCACGTTGACGAAGAGCCCCGGCGGCAGGTCGCCGGGCCGTTCCCCGCGGACGCCCACCGTGACCTTGAAGGTGCCGCTCTTCGGGTCGATCACCGGGCTGATGCGTTTCACCCAGCCGCGGAACGTGCGGTCGGGGAGGAACTCGGAGGTGACGACGGCCGGCTGGTTCTCGGCGACCACCGGCAGGTAGCGGCCGGGGACGAACACCTTGGCCACGGTCTCGTCGAGCTTCACCAGCGAGAAGAGGCGGCTGTTGGCGGAGACGCGGGCCCCGACCTGCGCCTCGCGCGAGGCGACGACGCCGGCGAACGGCGCGCGCACCGTGGTGTAGGCGTGGCGCAACCGGGCGCGCTCGTACCGCAGGCGGGCCAGCTCGAGGGCGTTCTTCTGCGTCTCGAAATCCTGGGCGTTGATGAGCTTCCGCGCGAACAGGTCCTGCGTGCGGGCGAAGTTGCGCTCCAGCTGCTCGAAGTTCGCGCGGCTCTCCTCCATATCCACCCGCAGTTCCCGGTCCTCGATCTTCAGCAGGGCCTCGCCCTCCTGCACCAGCTTGCCCTCCTCGACGAGGAGCGCCTCCACCTGGCCCGTGGTCTGCGGGTAGATGTCGACCATCGCCTCGGTCTCGAGCGTGGTGTTGAAGGTGAGGAAGGCGGAGATCGGCCCGCGGCGCACCAGCGCGGTCTCGACCGGGACCATCTCCGCGGCGGTCTGGCGCTGCCGCTCGCGCTCCGCCTCGCTGGAACGCCGGCCGGACGAGCCGGAACCGGACGGGCGCGCGCCGTCCTTCGCCCCGGGCGCGGTCGAAGCCGACTTCGCTGCCGGCGCGGTCGCGGCCGCCTTGGGGGCCGCCGGCGGGGGCGGCGGCGGGGGGCGGCTGCAGGCCGCCAACCCCAGCGCGAGCAGCGGCGCGGTCAGGCGGAGGCAGGGACGAAGGACGGTGGGACGGGACACAGGGGGAACCGGGCCGGGAGCAGGGCGTCCGGCCGGGAACGAACAGTTCACGCCACGGCCCGGCCGTGCGCAAGATTTCGTCGTGACGAAATCGTCAGGTCAAACCCGGGGACGGGCGACGGCAGCGGACGGAAGGACGGGACGGGCATCGCGACGGGCGAGACGATGCCGGGGCGCCGGCGTTACGGCAAAAGCGCCGCCGCGTCAGAAAGTCACCCGGTACGAGGCGCCGAACTCGCGCCCGGCGCCGAGCCGGTCGTGCGACGCGAGCAGGTCGCGGTCGAGGGCGTTGCGGACGGTGAGGCCGAAGGAGTGGGTGCGGTTGGCGGCGCGGAGGCTGTAGCTGGCGCCGAGGTGGACGAGCCCGTAGCCGGGGTATTCGAGGGCAAACCGCTGCCGGTCCGCGTAGTACGCGGTGAAGTCCGAGAGGTAGGCCCAGCTGCCGCTGAGGCTGAGCCCGCGCCAGCGGCCTTCGGGAAACGCGTACGAGGCGGAGAGGGCGGCATTGTAGGGCGGGAAGCGCGACAGCCGGCGGCCGACCTCCTCCGGCAGGTCGGGCGAGGCGGTGGTCACCGCGCGCACGTGGGAGCCGACGAACGAGAGTGACACCGCGGGCGTGACCCGCCAGCGGCCCTCGAGCTTGCCGCCGGTGAAGCGTTCCTCCCCGGCCGCGACCAGCTGCGGCTGGGTGTGGTTCGCGTCCTGCAGGGGATCGCCGTAGAGCGGGTTGCGGCGCGAGATGTCGCCGTTGATGAAGGTGAAGGCGGCCGCGGTCAGGTCGAGCCGGCCCTCGACGAGGCGCGCCTTGCCGCCCGCCTCGTAGCCAAAGGTGGTCTCGTTGCCCTGGATGTGCCCCGTGCGGGCGTCCACCCGCGTCGAGGGGTTGAACGCGGTGCTCGTGGTGGCGAACAGGAGGAGGCGGCTGGGCACCGCCTGGTGGTTGACGCCAAGGTGCCAGGTGAGCTCGTCGACGCCGTCGCGGACCCGCGCGAGGTTGGCGGCGACGCCGGGGCGGCGGTCCGTGACGCGGAGGCCGACGAGGTCCTGGCGGAGGCCGCCGGTGAGGACGGTGCGGCCGCGGGCGAGGCTCATCCGCTCGCTGACCTCGAGGGCGCTGAAGCGGGTGCGCTCCTCGCGGTTGGCGAGCACGCGGTCGAAGCCGGCACGGTCGTAGGGGACGGTGGTGTAATCCGGGGCGAAGGGGTTGAAGGTGCGGACCGTGGCGGGCAGGGCGTTGCGGGCGGCGACCGGCAGCGCGCGCTCGTCCCGCTGGTTGTCGGCCTCGGTGTGGCTGAGCGCTAGGAGCAGCTTGTGTTCCGTGCCCGCGAGGGAGAAGCGCGCCGTGGCGTCCGCGCGGGCGACGCGGGCCCGCTGCGGTTGCTCGCTGTGGATCGGTTCCCGGATCCCCTCGAAGCGCCCGGTCGCGAGGTTGAGCAGGCCGGTGGTGAAACGGTCCTGCTCGATCCGCCGCCACCAGGCCTCGGCGCCGGCGCGCACGATCACCCGCGGGTGGATCCGCGCCTCGAGGATCGCCCCCGCCACCACGCTCCGGCGGCGCACGCCCGCGTGGGGGCCCTGCGCGTTGAAGCCGGCCAGCGGCCGGTAGGGACCGACGATCCGCGCGCCCGGCACCACGCGGTACTCGGGGATGCCCGCGCCCGGCGTCGCGTGCAGCTGCGAGAAATCCACCGCCACCAGCGTGCTCGCGTCCGGGCCGTGCCGCCACGAGACCGCCCCGCTGACCGCCCGCGTCTCGGACCACGCGTGCTGCTCGGGTCCGGCCTTGCGGCTCCAGTCGGCCGCGACGCGGTGCCACGCCTTCTGCGGGATGGTCAGCCCGTGCCACTCGAAGGAGGCCGATTGCCGGTCGAGCGAGCCGAGGGCGGCGGAAAAGGTGCGGCTCGGCGTGGTCCGCGGGCGGTTCGTCCAGTAGTCCCGGATGCCCCCCGGCGCGCCGCGGCCGAGGACGGGGACGAGCGCGCCCTGGATGACGAACGTGCGGCCGGTGTTGAGGAGGTCGATGCCGCCCTGGCGCACGAAGCCGTTGCTGAGCAGCGGGGTCGGGAACCCGCGCAGGCCCACGCGGCTGTCCCCGGTCGCGAGCTCCACCGGCGAGGGGTGGGCGATCAGGCCCATCTCGGCGAGCAGTTCCGCGCCGGCGGGGTCCTCCTCGAGCGTCTCCGGCGAAAGGAGGTCGCTCGCGAACACCGGATCGCGCAACTGGGACTCGGGCGAGCCGAGGGCGGCGGGTTCCACCCCGCGCTTCGGCAGGCGCTCCTGGACGCCCACCGGGGCCAGGATCACGGGCGGTTCCGCGGCCGCGACGGCCACCTTGCCCGCCGCGTTCGCCGGGGGCGCGGGAGCCACCTGGGCGTGGCCGAGGGCGGCGCCGGCGCACGCGAGCACGATCCCGGCGGCACGGGCGAGGCGGGGGGCGCTCGGGCGGCGCGGCGGCATCGGCGAAGGGTTCCCGCCCGGACGGCTCAATTGTCGCGGGAGAACTGGGTGTTCGGCCGCGGCAGATCCAGTTCCTTGATCCAGATGTTCCGGTAGCGGACGTCGTGGCCCTCGCATTGCAGCTTCAGGCCGCCGGGCGTGTCGGTGATGCCCTTGCCGCGATCGTTGCCGCCGTCGATCCCCGAGTTCGCGCCGCCCCAGACCTGGTTGATCTCCAAGTTGGCGTGGACCTTCACCCCGTTGAAGTAGACCGTGACCCGCGCCTTCTCGACCAGCTTGCCCTCGCGGAAGCGGGCCGCGCGGAACTGGATGTCGTACGCGTTCCACTGGCGCAGGCCGCGGTAGAGGAAATAGGGGGACTCGGTCTCGTTGATCACCGAGCCCATCCCGTGCTTGGTCGCGTCGCCGTCCTGGATCTGGATCTCGTAGCGGTTCTGGAGGTAGACGCCGCTGTTGCCGCCCTCGTTCATCACGCAGAACTCCACGTGGAGGCGGAAGTCGCGGTAGGCCTTCTTGGTCACGATGTCCGCCGCGCCGTAGCGGCCGCGCGGGACGTTCGGGTCGTCCGTCTGCACCACGGTGCCGCGGTCCACCGGGTCGGGCACGACCTTCCACTTGATCGGTAGCGCGGAGGCGAAGCGGGGCCCCTCCCAGTAGGTCCACTTCGCGTCCAGCATCTCGCGGCTGCCGTCGAGGATGATCTCGGCGCCCGGGAGGGGCTTGGCGCCGACGCCGACCGCGCCGTGCGCCGCGGCGGCGAGGAAAAAGGGCAGGAGGCGGAGGAGGGCGGAGGGGGCGGGGATTTTCACGCGCGCAGCGAATCGCGGCGCGCGGGACCTCCGCAAGGGCGAAGTCACTGACCGGCGATCTCGCGCCACATTCCGCCGAGGTCGATCCGCCGCTCGCGGGAGCGGTTGATCCACTCGACCTCGGTGGACGCCCCGGGCGGCGTGAACCGGATGCCCCAGATCGGATCGAACGCCTCCGCGGAGAGGGAGTAACGCATATCCGCCAGCACGGTCGGGTCCGCGGGGCTGCGCGCCACCCACTGCTCCGAGAACCAAGCGAACCGCGCGAACGAGCCCCGCGTGTCGCGCGCGCGCTCGGCGGCCGTCAGGTCGCCCGGCCCCGCGAGCGGCAGCGACCAGCCCTCGCGGAGCGTGACCGCGCCGTTCCAGCCCACGCGCACCCGGTCGCTGTGGATCCGGCCGCCGTACTCGTAAAGGGTCCGCCAGACCAGCTGGTTGGCGAGGGTGGGCATCACCTCGAGGCGCACCGGGGCGTGCCCGCGGCGCGCGGCCAGCTCGCGCAACGCCGCCTCGGCGCGGCCGTGCTGGACGACGCCCACGCCGAGGTAGGCGAGCGCTAGGGCCAGCCCCGCGATCGCCGGCGCGGCTGACCGCCGGCCGAGCGCCCAAGCGAGGCCCGCGGCGAGCGGCAGGGTGAAGGCGGGATCCACCACCGCGATCCAGTCCCACCCGGCGCGGTGGTCGGAGAACGGCCAGAGCAGCTGCGTGCCGTAGCTGGTCGCGGCGTCGAGCAGGAGGTGGCTGAGGTAGGCGAGGACGGCCGCGAGCCACAGGGTCCAGCCGCGGCCGCCGGCGCGGGCGGCGGGCCGGAGCAGCCACGGCAGGACGGCGACCAGCGCGCCGACGGGGACGAAGGCGAACGCGTGGGTGAAGCCGCGGTGCGCGGCCACGGCGACGAGCGGGTCCGCCGCGCTGCGGATGAACACGTCGGCGTCGGGCAGCACGCCCGCGACGAGGCCGGCGAGCGCGGCGGTGCGGCCTAGGCGCCGCCCGCACGCGACGTGGGCGACGCTGGCACCGAGCACGGCGTGGGAGACGGGATCCATTGGCGCGGAGGAAACGCGGGGGCGGCCGCTTGGCAACCCGCGCCCGTCCCGGGCCTTGCGCCGCGCCGGGAAGCGGGTTCCTTCCCGGCGATGTCGTCCTGCCCGTTCCACGCCGCCGCGCCGGCCCCCGCCCCCGCGGCCGCCCCGGCGGATCCGGACGCCGAGCTCGCCTTCCTCGCGGAGGCCCATCCGGGCGGCGTGAAACCGGAGTGGCGCGCCCGCCTCGCCGCCGCCCTCGCCGCGGGCGAGCCCGCGCCGCTCACGGCCGCGGAGCTGACCTGGGCCGGCCGCATCGCCTGGCGCAACCACGCGCGCTGCATCGGCCGCCTCCATTGGCGGCGCCTGGAGGTGCGCGACCGCCGCGGCCTCGAGCACCCCGACGACCTCGCCACCAGCCTGCGGGAGCACCTCGAGTTGGCGCAGGGGGACGGCACGGTGCGGTCCTACCTCACGGTCTTCGCGCCCCCGGACCGTCCGGGCGGGCCCGCGCCGCGGATCTGGAACGCCCAGCTGTGCGGTTACGCGGGCCACCCGCGTCCCGGCGGCGGCATCCTCGGCGACCCGGCCAATGCCGCCTTCACCCGTCTGGCGCGGCGCCTCGGCTGGGCCCCGCCCGGCGAACCCACCGCCTTCGACCTGCTGCCTTGGATCCTGTCGGGCCGCGACGGGAAGCCGCGCCTCTACCCGCTGCCCGCCGGCCTCGTCCGCGAGGTCCCGCTCGCCCACCCGGGGATCCCGGGCTTCGCCCAGCTCGGCCTCCGCTGGTACGCCGTGCCCGTGGTCAGCGGGATGCGCTTCCACGCCGCCGGGACGGACTTCCCCGCCGCCCCGTTCAACGGCTGGTATATGGGCACCGAGATCGGCGCGCGGAACCTGGCCGATACCGACCGTTACAACCTGCTCCCGGCCGTGGCTGACCTGCTCGGCCTCGACCGCCGCCATCCCCGCACCCTCTGGCAGGACCGCGCCCTCCTCGAGCTGAACGCCGCCGTGCTGCACTCCTACGCCGCGGCCGGGGTCACGCTCGTCGACCACCATAGCGCGTCCGAGGAGTTCCTGCGCTTCTGCGGCCGCGAGGAGGCGGCCGGGCGGGCGGTGTCCGCGCGCTGGGACTGGATCGTGCCCCCGATCTCGGCGAGCGCGACGCGCGTCTTCCACACGCCGATGCGCGAGTTCCCCACCACGCCGGATTTCCATTCCCAGCCGCCGCCCGCGGGGCTCGCGTGACGGTTTTTCGCTCGCCCCGCCCGCGCGCCGGGCAAAACGTCTGCGCACCCCTGATGTCCCCGACGTCCCCTCCCCTCCCCCGCAAGGAATTCCTCGGCCTCGCCGCCCTCGGCGCCCTCGGGTTCGCCACCGGCTGCGCCACCACCGGCCGCCGCCCGGTGCCGCGCGACGGCATCCTGCGCCACGCCGCGATCGGCGCCGGCGGGATGGGCGGCACCGACCTCGACCAGCTCCGCACCCACCCGCGCCTGCGCGTCACCGCGCTGTGCGACACCGACGCGACCCTGCTGGCCGCCGCCAAGCGCAAGTTCCCGGACGCGCGCACCTACACCGACTGGCGCGAGCTGTTCGCGAAGGAGGGCGACGCCCTCGAGACCTGCAACGTCTCGATCCCGGACCATATGCACGCGGTGGTCGCGCTCGCCGCGATCCGCCGCGGGATCTCCGTCTACTGCCAGAAGCCGATGGCGCACGACGTCGCCGAGTGCCGCGCGCTCACCCTCGCCGCGGCCGCCGCGGGCGTCACCACCCAGCTGGGCACGCAGCACGCGGCGGGGCCGGGCGACCGGCTCGCCGTCCACCTCCTCCGCAGCGGCGTGATCGGCAAGGCGCGGCGTGCCTACCTGTGTTCCAACCGCTCGACCGCCGCCCGCTACCGCCTCGCGGGGCCGCGCCCCGCGGAGGGCGTCCCGCCCCCGGAATCCCTCGCCTGGGACCTCTGGCTCGGCAACGCGCCCGCCCGGCCCTACGCGCCCGGCCTCTACCACCGCACCACTTGGCGCTCGTGGCAGGACTTCGGCACCGGCTGGTCCGGCGACATCGGCTGCCACATTTTCGACGCGGTCTGGAAGGGCCTCGGCCTCACCGCCCCGCGCACCGTCACCGCCGAGGTGCAGGCCTCGTGGCGCACCACCCCGGCCCGCCGCGGCGACACCTGGCCGCAGGGCAACCACCTCACGTGGAAGTTCCCCGGCAACGCCGCCACCGAGGGAGCGGACTTCACCGTGGAGTGGTTCGACGGCGAGTTCTTCCCGCCCGCGGAGGCGCAGGCGATCGCCCGCGATCTCGGCTTCGCCAAGTACCCCGAGGAGGCCGCCCTCGTGATCGGCACCGAGGGCGCCCTGCTCCTCCCGCACACCTCCGGCCCGCGCCTCCACCCCGCCCCGAAGTTCGCGGACCTCACCCGCCCGAACCTCACCGGCCCCAGCCATTACCACGGCTTCATCGACGCGTGCCTCAACCGCACGCCCGCCGACTCCGACTTCGCCCGCTCCGGCCCGATG
>Ga0194133_10003049_pt1 | contig 24535 bp, 16 predicted proteins | sample TA2KigOf40mmetaG_FD_155448 | JGI IMG/M metagenome (GOLD analysis project Ga0194133, IMG submission 155448) | Freshwater microbial communities from Lake Tanganyika, Tanzania - TA2015055 Kigoma Offshore 40m | ecosystem: Environmental > Aquatic > Freshwater > Lake | place: Tanzania: Lake... | reverse complement strand
CCCCGACCCCGACCCCGACCCCGACCGAATAACATCAATATTTGTTAGGAAAGTTGGCTCAGGTAATACACTCGGTGCATACATTTCAGCAACCTTCTCCGTATTTATTGGAATCTCTCTGACATTACGCACGTTGAATGAATAACACAGAATAGATTCGTCGTCGAAATTTTCTTGGGAAAATGAATAAGAGTTATAGAGACAAGGAATGATACCTGTCATCCTATGTGAGTATATAATTTATCGTGTTATCTTTATGCGTTTTATTTATCAAAAAACTCTTTTGTGAGACTTTGTTTCTGTGCTTCAATCTCGTTGAGATGCTTTTCTTGATTAATCACGTATACCATGTAATCATACAATTCCTGTAATAAATCGTTATTCAACCTTGAAATATTGACAAATACACCGTTTTTATTTTCATTAATTTGCGTGTTTTTTGAATGTAGAATCCGTAGAATCTCGATTTGATGAACCATCGGCATATTTTCAATACCTTCTTTCAACGACATCAAATAATTCGTTTTTGTTTCAACATGTTGGGCGATTGTTTGTATCTCATTCATCGCTGTAAGACTTGCTATCGCAGTAGTCATATTGCTTGAAGAATAAAAAGATCCAGATCCAGATCCAGCACTATTCATTACAGTTTATAATATAATATTCTATAAACTTTATACTCTTTCATAATGTATTCTCTAACATCGCAATAATTGTCACATGTGTATCGTGAAGCACAAATCTGCGTCCAATAATTTTCACAGTAAGGACGTCATTTTCTTCAATCTGTGAGAACAACTCACGTGAAGACGCATGCATATCGCGTGAGAGAAATACTTCAATCGGAGATACTTTACCTTCTTCTAAAAATCTAGCACCAGCACGAATTCCCGCTTGTGTGATCGTTTTCGCAACACATTTGATGATGATGTTTTCATCAGGGTAACATATAAGGCAGTTCGCTATAACATCGAAATGTATATTTGCTCCGGCGAGTGTTCCACATGAATAAGACAAAATCGCAATCGAATTTGGACAAATATATCCTTCAACAGAGCACCGCCCTTCTACTAATTTCGCGAGTTCGATTCTTAATAATTGTGCGATAATGACATCTTTTGTGATTTTATAAAATGGTAAAGACAACGTTCGTCGGATTTGACGTTTCACGAACAATTCCGGATCGCAGTATGCGTCAGGTGTTTCTTCCACTACCTTATTATGTTCAACCGCAGGTTTTTTCGGTTTTGGGCGTATTAGTTTGGTTTGGGATCGTTTTGTATTTTCCGCGATCACGGTTTGAGACGCCATTATATTATGAACGACGATGACTATATGAAATCTAAAATTATGTTTATATTTGTATCAATTTTTTTGTTTTCGATAGAATTCATATGTAGTTACATATCACGAGTTTATCACATACTTTTTTACTCGCATGATGATCCATCGGTTGTAGTGTATTTTTATATACACGATGGCGCAGTATTCGACAATATATGACCTTGTGCGCTTTATATAACCATTTACAATAAAGTAAGTGGATATACGAATGTAGTTACACCAACTCCGCAATCACCGAAATTGCGTCATCTCCAATCTCAAACCTCTGTCCGATGACTCTTACTTGGATTTCTTCTTCTTCTTGAAGCCGCGTAAAATCGGCGCGATCATAATGATGGTCGCGTGCTACAAAAACAACCACAGGACTCTTGGGCTCGTTGAGTGTAGCACGGATACCCGCCAAGCTAATGTTTTTAATCACACACGAAAATACGACTCCTTCGACAAGCGAACACGCTTCGCATTCATAAACAACTTCAAATATCGCATTTTTTCCATGAATGTAACCGTTTGAATATGTGAGAATCTTCACGCTCCCTGGACGAATAAAACCTTCCGCCATACACTTTCCTTCTACGATTTTCGAGAGAATATGTTCGAGTGTATCTTTTATATTACGACCGATTATACGGAATGGAATTTCCAATTTACGCGTTAGTAATATCGTCGTGTAAATCCCTAATTTGGGTGACGCTGTAACAGGTGCTTGACCTATATTACCATACCTTGAAATACTAACCTTTGTCTTTTCATCAGATAGTCGTTGCTCCATTTATCGTTCGTTCGTTTGTTCGTTCGTTCGTTCGTTCACCTAATATATACTTATACTTTATTTCTCTTTATGTAATCCCTCAATATCGCATAATAAAGCCTCACATGGTGTGAAAAACCATTTGCGTCCGTTGACAGCCGTTTTATCAAATGTCCTCAATAAAAACTCCTGAAACACGCATAATTCCTTTTGGGTTCTAAGTTTAGTGTTTTCGGCGGTAAGTTTATATTCTTCGCCTTGTGTCGCCGGATTCAACGATAGCACAGTATTGATAATAGATATTGCGTCGGTTTTACCAGATTGATCGCATCTCGCACCTTTGTCGCGTTTCTTTGACATAATCTTGACTTTGAATACCAAGTATATCATTTTGAATAGTGAAATGAATCCGATGACCATATTCATTTTTTGAATTTGTTCTGTTTGGACTTTGACTAAAAGTAGATAGAAGTCTTGTTCATCTTCAGGTTCAGCAGATACCCATTCATGTGTTTCATAACGTAAAACAACGAGTTCAAATAATTTCGGTTTTGCTTTATTGAATAATAGCATTCCTTTATCTTCTGGAACGACAGCGGCGTTAGCGGTGGCGGCTCTTCGCCCTACCAAAGGACGATGTAATACCTGTCGAGAATAATATTGTAGTATCATACGTTCAAATGGTGTAAGAAGCTGTATTCCTCCTGTGGTGCTGTCATATTTTTTGGTATCCATTGACTCATTATTCTTTCGAAATAAATAGTTCAACAGGATCTTTGATTCTTCGAACGATAGATGCTCAATAAGGTTCGCGATGACAAGTTCATGAAGCTCTTCCTTCGTTATTTGAAATTCCTGCGTCTGAGAGATTTGTTGTATTACCTTTCCACAATAAAAATACCATTCATCTTGTTCTTTCGACGGCTTATTAAAGACAGTTTTACATGTATCGAACGTATTTGACAACATCGTTATTAATTCTTCTTCTTTACTTAATGATGATTCTTCCTCATCCCTTTGTTCCAAAACGGTTTCTTCGGAAGCCACATTCACTCGTTTCGGAATAGATGATACAGCTTTGCCTACTAGAACCTCAACAACCTTATTATTCGGAATCGCTGTTGAAGCCGACGCACTCCATCCAGAAGACGGTTTCTGGAGAATACCCAAATAATCCTCTGTTACATTTTCTGGAAGAGGATATTCTATAGCGGCATGTTTGTATGGAACTGGTGTGCTTCGCTCATGAATACTAATACGTTTATCTGTTATTTCGATCGGCTGGAATAAATAATAATCACCAACATTTATGATACGTCCAAGACGCCCGTATTTATCATTTACATATTCGTTGGGATCCGTCACCATTTGTGTAAGAGCTAGATTGATTTGTGAGATTGGATATTGGCGTATAGCGTTTACATGTGCGATAATTCCATTTCGCCCTGTTTTCTTGTAGAAAAACGAATCCTTGTATAATTCGCGAATTTTGTGAATAATTTTATCGAGATTCATCGACATGAATTTTTCATTAAATGTGTCAAGACGAACATCACTTTGTCGTCTGTTACCGCTGTCGTCGCCGCTGTTGTCGCCGCTGTCATCGCTGCTGTCGCTGTCGTCCATTCCATACAAATCGCGCTGTTCTTGAATCGGCCGGCCATTCGAAAATGTTGGACGACAAACATACTCACACCGTTCCATATAATCACATAATGCGGAATAAGGACGCGCACCAACCTGATAGTTTATTTGTTTGCGTGACGAGAGATTTTGACGAACAACCTGATTCAGTTGTGCGGCGGTTTGTGTGTTATGTTGAACATTCAACAGACAATCGACGGCTGACGTTCGAAGCACGCGAGAGACAACTCCGATTTTTACTGCTTTGAATTCTGAGAGACGATACAAATAGAGGTCAATCGCTTCAATATCTGGATTTGTCAGAGATGTCCCGTATAAATACAATTCAACATTTCGCTGTGAAAATGGGAGACGCTTATGACTACAATTACGAATAGCACGACCAATAATTTGTTCGAGTAAGTTCATATTATACCAAGGCTCCAAAATATGGACTTGGCGAATGTTTTTAAAATCAAGACCTTCACTACCCGCTACCGAAATAATGACAACCTTGACATTTTCGCCGTATGTATTATTTTCGCTCGTCAACGCTTTTAGTTCATGTAGATTGTCAGGTGAAATCGTGGGATCACCTGTGATAACTGAATACCGCGCAGGTCGAAATGGACGGTCTGGATACTTAGACTGATGTTGGCGTTGTGGAAGCATCGTAATCGAATCGATACTTTGTGTCGGCTTACTTCGAAACAGAGAAGCACCTGTTCCTGTTACGCTGTAACGTGTAAAACCGAGTTCTTCTAATGCGAGGGCAATCGGAACAACGCCGCCATCAATATACTGACTATAAATAAGAATAATACCATCGCTCACCATAACCTTATCCGTTATATGTTTTATTTTTGCGGAATATCGGCCAATATTTTCTGGTGCGAAGATACGAGACGATGATTTTGTAGTGGTTTCGCCGCGAGGGAGTTTAAATCCACGTATAAATTCAGGACGATATTCGAAATTCAGCCTCATCGGCGGATTCCCAACTTCTTCATACGACATGATATGACGTAACCCCTCTTTACCTATACATGCCGCAATATCAAATTCGTCATTTGGGTTGTTTATATATTCGATGAGTGATGGATGAGGATATACTATATTCAGCGCTTCCAACGGTTTTTGAATTACCGCATAACCGATTGTGTCCATATTTTCAAAGGATGGAAAATCCGTTGATTCGACCACTGTCGTTTCATCAATTACGCCGCCGCTGATTGCTTCTGATTCTGTGCTGATCGTGCCTTTGCCTTTGCCTTTGCCTTTGCCTTTGCCTTTGCCTTTGCCTTCCGCCTCTGCCTCCGCCGCTGCCGCAGCCGCAGCCGATTTTTTCCTGCGAATCATCGCCGTTTTCTTATAAATATACATCGCTTTCATGTCGCTAATAATAAAACGATACGCGGCTTCTTGTATATCACCGGCTTGTGTCATAAATACATCAATATGTTCAATCGGTTGTTCGATATGACGTCCGTTTAATTGAGTTCGTGGATATTCTACCACCGCACCTGTGTCGCCATGAACTCGCGCAAGAAGCGAAAATTCCGGTGAATGTTCTCTCGGATACACCCGATAAGGAAATGTGTATGGATTTTCACCACGAACAAATGATACATACCCAGTTGCTTTGCGAACAAGAAGCTCCTTCCCGATCTCTCGACCCTCAGAGTCTATACGAAAATTACCTCGATCATCAAAGACGTCGGCAATATCGATGGTCGCACGACGATCATTCAAATTCATCAAGTTGATCAACCAAACGATTTCCTTGTAACTGTTATACATCGGTGTTCCGGAGAGAAGAAGCAATCGCACATTATTCACTTTCTGAACAATTTGGAATAATATCTTCGCAACACGTTTATCTCGGTTATCGTCCGTAATACGAATGTTATGAACTTCATCGATAATAATCAGCGTATTTGCGAACAATTTGCGCAACTTCGTTACAGAAAGGGTTTCAATCGCAAGTGTCTCCATTTCAGCCGCTTTTGCGAGATCAGCCGCTGACTTACGCCCTTTTTTGACAGGGGCAGCACTAGCACCAGAAGCGACCTTAGTCGTTTTACGACGAACTTCCTGTATGACAGCATCGTCTTGTGATATTCCTATACTTGACGCATGTGTTCTCGTATAATTCGCGAATTCGTTGTAACCAAAAAATAAATAGTGTGACGAAATAAGCCGTCGTATCTGTTTAATGATTTTGTCACGTGTCAGCCCTTTCATATTCATCGGATTTATCTCTTTGATAAATTTGTTGCCGGTACACGCACGAATATTCCATACACCCGGCTCAATCTCTCGGAGTTCGCGTTCATCAAACAGCTGAAGCCGGAAATTTTCTTGAACATTCGGCGACGCGATCACCATAATTTGTTGCGTAATTCCCATTTGTTTCATGTAATCGCGCATCTCTTCTGCTACGCTAATTGCGGAACACGTCTTCCCTGTTCCAAGACCATGGTATAACAGCAAACTATTATACGGAGTCTCCACAGAAAGAAAATTACGAACAAATTGCTGGTTCGGCGCAAGTTCAATCTGTGCATTACATAGAATCTCCGCCTCTTCCTCTACATTCTTCGCGTTATCTACATCCATCTTGGTATCAAAAAACTCTTTTCGCAAGGTAATTTTAGTATTAAAATTAGGGTCGTTTAGGGTTGGGTAAAGACCATTCGTGGCGGCGGCAGCAATCCGTGCTCCGTCGCCTTCTCGGTCGACATCGCTGTCATCCGGCAAAATACCAATATCATGGATTATTATCTCTCGTTCAAGTAATTCTTTTTTCAAAAGAAGTTTGTTGAACTCCTTACTAAATGGATTGTTAAGGTCTTCAGGTTTGAGGCGTTTACGGCCTTCTTCAAGTTCGCGCTTCATAGCCGCAATCATGGTTTTCGGGTCAGAACGGTTGGTGTTTACGGCGGCGGCTTTGGCTTTTGGACGTATCGTGCGCGATTTTTTATTTGCCGCAATCGACGACGCATCTTCTGGCATTACCGCAAGCGCAGCAGCCGCAACCGAAGCAACGGATGGTCCTCCGGATGTGCCTGACGGTTGAATCGTGATTTCTATTGGTATATTTTCTTGTTCTTTGGCCATATCCTTTTTATGTATCGTATCTATTATTTATAAATTATTTATAATAGCCCTTTATATAATTACACGAAATAAAAAGATTACGCTACCTAGAAAATCTGATAGCGGGATAATATGTTATTGATTTTACGAACGATTCCGATTTTTTCTAAATTGTAAGGTCGTATTGTTTGAATACATTCGTCAAATGACATCCATTTCATGAGACCAACCTCCATAATATCATGTGCCTTTTTCGGTTTCTTATCTAAATCCACCATCGCAAGAAAATACTTTTGTTTGTAGCATTTCATGTCTGAACCCATAAATATTTCTTCAAATGGAGCAATATTCTGAATAACATTATCAGTTCCAATATCATAACCCGTCTCTTCTAGGCATTCGCGTAAAGCACATGGAAGATCCTTTTCATTATAATTTCGTCGGCCTTTCGGAAATCCCCATTCAGTTTCGGTCCATTTTGTCGCGGATTCTTCAATAAACTGATGAAGCGTCTTTATACGCCCGTCTTTCGTGCGTATTCCGCCAAGAACCTGCCTATATTTTTCAAACGAAATATGCTCTTCATTTTTATACTGACTACCTCGCGTATATTCTCCCCATAATAGTCGCCATAACTGTTCGAATGTTAGGCGTAATAAATTGGCTTTTTCAGTTACGGTCATCTCGTCAATAATGCGTTGTATATATGCTTCATCGTTCAAAGAATATTTACCACGAATAAAATCGACGAATCCAAATGAATCTCGGCGACGAATCATGAGAAACTCTGGTCCCGATTCACCACAACGAAACGCAATCACCCCAATACTTGTAATCGGTGCGCGACAATTGTTATACACATGATTTGTCCGGTTACAATTATTACAGAAATACTTGTTTGTTTCGCCGGTGTTTACCGATAGTGACGTATGATTACTGGTTGCGCCCGCACCCCCTGTTGTCGAATGTTTTATCCGATGATTTCGTAATTGGGTGATTTCAAGATAGGACAACGCGGATTTAGGATTATTTACCTTTGGTGTCTCAGGCTGTTCTTCTTCAGTGGCACCTTTTTCTTCCATTCTTTACAGTTCGCTTATCGTAGTTCTATGGTTGTTTTTATGTCATTTCATTATAGGCAAACGATGATCAAGCTTGACGCGAAAGTATGGGGTCCACAATACTGGTTCTTCTTGATGACAGCGGCGGTAAATTATCCCGATCATGTGAATGATGTCACGCGGAAAAAATACTACGATTTCATCCAAAACTTTTCGATGCTGATACCTGATCCAGAAATGGCGGCAGAGTTTGATCGAATGTTGGGAAAATATCCGGTCACGCCATATTTAGACAGCCGCGATTCATTTATTCGCTGGGTTCATTTCATTCATAATCGATATAATGTTCTATTGATGAAGGATGAAGTCAGTTTACATGATGCTCTCGAGAGATATTATTTACACTATCGCCCGCGATCTGTCCAAATCTTAGAAGAACTGAAGTATCGAGAGAAGCTTGTGTATATGTTATTGTTGGCAGGTCTGGGGTATGCGGCATATTACTATCATAATCGGTAGCGAAATATTCGAGACTATATATAACTTACCAACCAAGTCAGACCTGTGAATAAATGGTAAAAACCGAATACATCGTATTTATTATTACAGCGGTTCTTATCGTGAACACGTATTATGATGGTCAGCCGTTGAAAATGTTTCAAAGCAATCAGAAGTGGATTAAGATGGCAACATTCGGGTTCATCGGTCTCTCACTCTTCATGTTTCTACGTCGCAATCCGGAAAACTCTAGGCAATTATTGTTTCATGCCAACGATATCATTAAGTATATGCCGATAAGTAAAGGAACTGCGGATATGATCACGCCGTTTTTTGATATGACGGGGCGTCCGCCGGGGGTTCCGCCCCCCCACGACGGTGGAGCGATGGGCGGAGCGATGAATAGTGCGATAGGTGGTTCAAATACAGGATCACATTCAGCGCAACCAATAGCACGGCCGTCGTGGGGGGGCGGAACCCCCGGCGCCACCCCCGCTGAGAGACGCTTGCTCAACTCCGGCAAAAACTCTAGCAAGCGCAGCGTAAGTGAAACAAAGAAAAAGTATGTCGCCGCACAACAGGGCTGGAAATGCGGTGATTGTCAGCGTCAGCTTCCCGCTTGGTTCGAGGTCGATCATGTCATCGCTTTAGAACATGGTGGTTCCAATCACATCGATAATTTAGTCGCTTTATGCCGGGATTGTCATGGGAAAAAGACAGCGATGTCATTTTTATAAAATTTGCGTATCGTATTTGTATCAGCATCGTAGTCAGGCCGACATTATTATATCTTATAATTATAACGGGTGTTGTTATCATTATTTTTACATAATAACAGAATGTCAGTAACACCAACATCAACGGCATCAAGCTCTATTTTAAATCCAGAGATCGAAGAAGGAAAAAAGGAAACAAATGCCATATCTTCTATCGAAGATTCACTCCATATTAAAAAAATACTGAATTATCTACCGATTATCGTCCTCGTGATTATAGTAATAATTGGTTTTGTTTCGTCGGAATTGATGACTTCAACAGGAAATTGGCCAATATTTGTATCGCTTATTCTTACATTTCTTTACGTGCTGTATATTCATTCTATTTCTCCGAATAAGTTTATTGACATGAACGGTTCCGATGAGACGATTCTCCCGTCACCACCTAATGCCATTTTTAATATATCTGATTCTCTGTCTAACATCGGTATTCGGATTATATTACCAGTTTGCCTATTTATTCTCGGATTAGGTATGGGGTTTGGTAGCATTCAAGCATCGGACAAAGTAAGTAACGTTGACCTTACACGAAGCATGATCGGGTTTGGTTCGATTTTATTGATTGGTGGCATTATAATCGCGTTATATAAAAGGTTCGGCGAAAACCAACCCATCAGCGAATGGATTCATTATATCATTATATCGATTCTCGTTGGTATTCCGATGATTGTTCGTGGAAATGAAATCCAACAAACGATGGATAAGGTCAACGACGATCCGTTGTCAAGTAAAGAAAGCAAGGAAAGCTTCGCAAAAACAACCGCAGATTTAATACTAGGTTTCGGTTTATTTTTCCAGATCGCTTTCTTTATGGCCGTTGGTTACTTTATTTGGAGACATACAATACCGGAGAATGATGGCGGTTTAAATCAAATTGGTAAAATCACAACGATCGTCACGGTCGCTTCAGTCATAGGAATACCTGCGAGTATATTCTTAGCCGCAAGTCAAAAGAGTAAGGGTATTGCTGGCGTCGAGGATTTAACTGAATATGGTCAGAAAACATTTTTAGTTCACGGAATCGTATGGTTTATTGCGCTTATCGGTTTGATCATTACGACGTTGGGACAAAGTTCGCAAATCACTACACATAAATTTCTAATACCGATCGCACTCGTTATTCTAGTTGTCGTTGCGTATATTGCTTTTCCGAGTGTCTTCGCGGTAAATAATATCAAAGAACCGTCAGCAACGGACGTTTTAAATAAAGAAAATCAACCGAACAACGAATTCGCAAATAGTGGATATTATCAGCAACTTCGTCAAGAAGTCATCAAAGAATTACAGAAAAAAGACCCGATTAACGCAAATAATGAAGAAGTGATTAACACCACATTACAAGCCCGTCTTGATCAAGATAAAAAGAAAACATTTGAACCGATGAACGCGATGTTAAGTGTGGTTTCAATATTATCCGTGTTTATATCTGTATTTATTCTTATGTGTTATAATGTCCGGTTGAAACTGGCAAACTGTGGGAATATACCAGATTCATTCAAAGATTGGTGGAAGGACGCGCTAATATACACAACCAATCCTGATTGTGGTAGCGTCGACAACACAGTCGAAGGAGACATTCAAAAGAAAATCAGAGAAGATAAAATGACGTCAAATGATTGGGACAAAATATTGACAGACCATTCCGATAAAAGCAGTCTCTTTATTCGTTTCGCCAAATGGTTTTCGATGATTCCATTTTTGTCGGTTATCTTACTCGTGATGTGGGTCTCCGTTTTATTCACGAATGTCACCACTTCGCCAAAAACAAGTGATTGGATCGCACGTCAATTTACTGGTGATATGTTTCCACGTGTGAAAGAACTCATCGACGCATTTTTTATTGTTATCATTGTCGGTCTTTTGTTATGTGCGATTTTATTGCTTCCGATGGTGAAGGAAATGAATGTAGGCGGTCTTGATTCGATACTGAAATTCGCTGAGTCGGTTCAAGTGTGGCAATTCAACAAAAATGATGATACCTCAGGAAGTCTAACTAAAGGCATATTCGGTTCTATTGTATTCTTTTTGCTATTATTTGGAGGAGGTCTCTCATGGTGGTGGCATTATTTACGTGTGGACAAGCCAGCACAAGAATCAAACACAGGCGCAAGCTTACCGGTTGTCCCTGAAAACTGGGGTTGGGCCATCGCGTTTGTTATTCTTCTAGCGATATGTGCGATGCCTACCGGATATCACTTGTGGGCAGGCATACATGATGACTTTAAAAACGAAAATTTTCTGAAAAAGGGCGTGCGTTTGCTACTTACAACCATATATTTAGTCCCGTGGTTGATTATCGTATTATTCCGTGCGATTCTTTATGGTATCGGATCTTTGACGGGTATTAAAGATTTTGCGGATAAACGCGATGAAGAACTTGGCAAATTAAGATTCTGGAACTGGAATGCGAGTGATATCGATCTTCGTATGTTTCCGACAGACGATAAAGACCGTCCAACGCCGAAAAGCGTAACAAGCGTCCCCTCCTCGCCTTCCGACTCCTCCGACTCCTCCTCCGACTCCTCCACATCTGCTGCTGTGACATCCACCGGAATAAGCGAAGAAAAAGTAAGCGCAATCGGGAAGCTCATCAAAGTTCTATTACTCACAATATCATTCGTCATTCTCATCCTTGCGATCGTCTATTATGTCTATAAGATTGATGCCGAGTTCGTGAATAAAGGTGATGGTGCAGAGACAGTCGCATCTGGCGGTATCATCGCGAATTTGAATTCACCCACAGCACAAGTAATCTATCTTCTTCTTGCGATTGTCGGTATCGCCGGAGGTGTCGCTATGCTTCGAGAGAAATTCAAGACCGCCAACAATAACAAAACGCCCGAAAATTATTTATTCGATGACATGAAAACAGAGGACGAGCAAAAACCGCTTCGACAACTCGCATTTGGCGCAACTCATATCGTGTATATTATCTTAATGGTGATTGTCTGGATCTATGACCGCGACAAAGATGATAAAAATCGTATGTCAGTTACTGGAATGACCGTATTAGGTATCGCCATCTTATTCTTTCATTATGGCCTAGAATTCATCGACACATTAAATCCGGGGAAAACGATCGGAGGAACAGAAACCAAACCATCGGTGGCCGATTTATTTACGAATGTCCGCTTTATCATCAATACCGTATTTTTTATTATATTGTGTGCGCTTGCGTATTATAAACAACATAGCGTAATGGTCGTGCTTATTTTGGTGATGTTCATATTCCATCTTACAAAATCTGCGATCGGGATGAAATTGCTGAAGTTATTGTGGTTGGGAATCATTTTCATTCCTTGTTTATTCTTGGATATGCTTAAGTCATCACAGTCTGTTGTAGGTGATACTACACGACCTATCTGGATTATCATCGCGATCGAATTACTTCTGATTGCGATCTTATACGGTGGTCCTTACTTATTGAACTATATCGGAGCATCCGCATCACAAATCGTCCGCGCTCCGGTTTCGCTGAAACAGAAATACGATACAAACTTAAATACACAGAGTCCGCAAATTTTCATTTATCATAATACAGGTATTGAACGCACACCCGAAGATAAGGCGGCCAACTGTCCTGTCGAAGAAAAGGTTCGTTACAACTATTCGATATCTGGATGGATTTTCTTGAATAATTCCGTTTCATCATCGAATAATGATTTAGAGATCTTTGACTTTGGCGGTGTTCCGAGATTAACTTATAATAAATCCACTACCGAATTGAAATTGTGGTGTAACACATTAGATATGAGCGGGACCCCATTAACGAAATCTACCCTAATCTACAATTCGCGTGATAATTACAATACGATTATTGCCGGCAAGTCGAAAAATAAACAGGACCAAATTCGCATGTTACTGGATAATGACGAAGATCTCGATGTGGCTGTCCCTCTTCAAAGATGGAATTACTTCGTCGTGAATTATAACGGAAAAACGATGGACTTTTTCATGAACAATAAACTATTGGTGCAAAGTGATTTTATCATGCCTGATATCACCATGAAACCGATTACGGTTGGTGATACAAACAACAATAAAGGATTGAATGGATCTATTTGTAATTTAGCATTTCATAAAGTTCCGCTTACGAAGGAACAAATGCGGTGGACATATACGATGTTGAAATCGCAAAACCCACCAATGATTGGTATGAAGACGATTGAAGATGAAGTTGGCGAAGCCGGAACAACCACAATATATTCAAACTAAATAATATATTCAAACTAAATAATATATACAATAATTATACGAGGCAATATGAATTCAAAATTAGTTCTAGCAATTGTTGTTATTCTCTTGTTGTTATACGTCATTTTTAAGGCTTTAACAACTACGTATACAACGTTAGGAACGATGCAGAAATGGGGAAATAAAACGACACTTCAAGGATCAAATCTTCCAAGTAGTATTAAGGCGAATAGTGCTGTTTCCGTCTGGTTTTACATTAAGAAGTGGGTGAACGGCACAAATATCATCAGCTTTCATACAGGAGCAACAGGTGATGCGGGTTCAACCATGTTTAAAGCACAGTTCAAAAAGGATACAAATACCATACAGATTTTCCCAAGATCTGGTCAGTCATCGGACAGTGACTGTGAAATCGCAGAGTTTCCGCTTCAGAAATGGGTGAATCTTATTATCAGTTTCAACGGCACAGCGATGGATGTGTATGTCGATGGTAAATTAGTGAAGTCGTGTGTTGTTAATCAGGGATCTCGTCTTCAAGAAACGCAAAGTATTGTTTTAGGTGATGACTCAGCTGCTGTTACTTCGGCGGATGTTGGTTTTATTACAAATGTGAAACTTAAGGCGGCTCCTATCCCACCTCAAGAAGCATGGGATATTTATTCTCAAGGTTTTGGTGGAAGTCCATGGAGCGACCTTCTCAATAAGTATAAGGTGAAGTTAAGTTTCATCGTGGATAATCAGGAGCAAGCCAGTGTTAGCACATAATGATTCGTATTACAAAAAAACAATCTATTGATTTGTATCGATTGTTTTTTTATTCGATTGTTTTTTTATTCGATTATATTAGTAAGAAACATAAAAGTATGAGTGAAAGTAACTCCGATAGTGGTGGTGGATTTTTCAAAGGATTAACATCTAGCTTCTCGAATCCAAGTAATGCTGGTCTATCTTCGAATGGAAGCAGCAGTGCCGGTGGTTTTGGTTTACGTGAATTCATGGACTCCAATAGTCTTGTTGCGAAATTCGCATTTATTTTAATGGTGTTTATCGTGTTTTCAGTCGCAGTCAAATTGTCGATTATCGGATTATCGTATTTGATGCTGCCATCAACGTCACCTTTTGTTCTTGATGGAACCGCAAATACGGAGGATATGGCGATGAATATTTCACAGGATCCATCCAATGAAAACTCTGTGTTTATATCACGATCGATGAATGAGGATGGTGGTTTAGAATATACATGGTCGGCGTGGTTTTATATTAATCAAGTTCCACTTAAAGAGGATATATATTCCAGAATCTTTAGCAAAGGTGGGGAAGGAACAAAAGGATCTGATGGAATATACTATCCGAATAACGCACCAGGACTCTACATTCGTTTTACAAAATCTATAAATGATACAAATCCGGACCGCACCGATAAAGGTGTAAATGTTTCTTTACTTGCTCTCGTAGATGTAAACGGTAAGAATGACAACGAAGCCGATAAGAAGAAAAATCTGAATGAACAACTCATCGCGACTGATATTCCGATGAAGAAATGGGTGAATGCTGTCATTCGTGTAACAAACAACGTGATTGATTTATACATTAATGGGCGTCTGGCTCAGCGTCGTAAGACCGCCGGTATTCCATTACAAAATTATGGCAAAGTAAACATCGGTGAAAGCAAGGCGAGTAATCGGTTTAGTGGATATATATCAACCATACAATATTTTAATTATTCGATTGGTTCCAATAAGATCAAGAGCATCGTAGATGAAGGTCCAAATATGAAGATGATTACATCGTCCGGAGGGACCGACTCTACCAAGAATCTGGGCTCTTATTTATCGAACAATTGGTATATGCGATAATATTTTTTTACATGGACATATCAGCAATACTGGTGTAAAAAAATATATATGTCGGCGGTTGTTCCAACATGGACACCATCATTACAACAAGATACGCCAACAGGTGATGTCTATTTTATAGGAGAATATAATCACCGGTATAATGTTTATTCTTTGAACTATACAACTACATTCAAACTTTTACCGGGGACATTCACATATCCAAGCACGTTGCCTGGTGTTGGTCCGCGTGATACAGATGTCCCCGCATCAATCATCCAAAAAAGAAACACGCTTATCGGATTCATACCACTTATCAATCTAAGCTCCAATAATAATTACGCAGATACGCCTATTCTGTTTTCATTTCCGACAAATAATTTTGCTGTATCAGTCGAACAGTTGGATCGAGACTATTATGTCATTCCGCAACCATCTGGCGATCCGGCAAATATTATGAACCCGAATGGATTATATAAAAACCCAGGCGGAGAAAATATCCGTCTTGCTTATCGTAATGCTCTTCTCATTAACGGTGTATATGATAATTCAGGCGGTTTTCGATATGACCAATCTTCGACTACCATACGGATGGAAATGAAACAACTCAAAAAAACAATCAACAATATCGACGTATTTCTAGAAAAACGTATTTTGGTCCCGCTTACCATTACAAAGGGCAGGACCGACATTAGTTTGAATACTCCATTCACGGGGGTTGGGCGAAGTAAATCCAATTCGATACCCGATAGTAATGGATATATCATACGAGAGTGGCTGGATGGTAGTGTTGATCTGAATTTTCCTGATTTTGCGAGAACGACGCGTGAAAATATACAAACTGGCACACCCGATTATGGAGATGTTCAGTATTATTTAAATCTCGTATTACCACGAACATTCGATGTAAGTGGCGAATACATACAAATATCTGGAAATCGGGTTCTCTTCAAAAAAAGCACACAGACAACCGCTACAAAACTGAATCCAATACCCATTAAATTTCTTCAAGAGGAAACGGCGGTTTATCAAAGATCGAATCAACGCATCGGTGATATGCTTGGTTATGTAAATACGATCAACCTTATCATCAAAAAATCGACACCAACATTCGTAAATCAGATTCCTGAGATCAACACTGATGACCTCGCAACCATCTATAAACTACCTGATCTAAATAAAATGACATCGGAAGGATCATTTGTATTGACTCCGCCACAATCAAACAATAATGAAATCAATGCCTTCATCACATTCAGTTCATCAAATGAAAATCTATTAAAATTACGTGTAAGTGGAACCGGTAATAATGCGATATACACCGCATTTATGTATGGTTCAGGAACATCTACCATCACAGTAACACAAGCAGCAACGACTAACTTCAACCAGAAAGTAGCAACATTCAACGTAAACGTATTTGAAATAACGCCCGCTATCATTAATTGTAATTCAAACCTCTTTTACACAAATCCGTATAATCGTCAGTTTTGGACACGTTTCAAACCAGAATGTCGTTCATCGAATATGGTTGATAGTATAACTGGTCAACCTCTCACGGTGACTCAGGTCGACGAAGTATATGATATGCGTCGGAAAGCCGAAATATTAAAATACAACAAAAATGTAGGTGGACTTACAAAAACACAGAAATATGCGAAAGCTGCGCGTGGTGAGCTCATGCGGAATATCGGGAATTCGGCAAGATATACGACAGATTCGGCGAATCCATTCACGTTGATTTGCCCTCCGACTTCCGCCGCAAATAGTCGAATATTATGTGGACTTACTAGTGCGTGTGACGTCCCCGGACGAGAACGATTATTATGTTATGATCCGTCGATCAATTTATACAATTATAAACGCACGTATCAATACGAAGCCGGTCTTCAAACAACGTTAAATATACCGACCACTATCTTAACAGAACCAACAAATTTGCGAATCACTAATTATGATAATGTGAATAAACGTGTTACGTTGACATGGGACGCACCAATTTCAAATGGCGGATTTCCGATTACTGGTTACGTGATTACGTATTCAACGAATAACAAAACATGGGTGCCATATAAAAGCGTGTTTCCATATAAGCCAGAAGCGGGTGCACCGCCTCCTACATATAATCTGGTAAGTGGTGAAATCAACGGAAATTCGGTTGTATTTGAAAGAATACCAGGGACTATCTTAGATAATACGGTCTATTATTTGTCAGTATTTTCGGGGAATGAACGCGGCTTATCGAGTGTTCCGGCGACAATCACGTTAAAAACATCATCGGTTCCGTCTATCATTAACGACTTCGGTTTTACGAATACACTTGACGAACGACAAAACTTGATGATAGATTTGAAATGGACCGATCCTGTAAATACTGGAACCAGCGGTGGTTCGGCGGGCACAAGCGCAAGTGGTGTGGTGAATGCGGTAGGAGCTGTTTCGGCATATAATGGACCTCCAGTTACTATGTATAATTTGTATTATAGAAAAGTTCCGGATACTACATGGACAAAAGAAACTCTTTCTACGTCGAACATCATCATTCTAAGCGCAGAGACTCAATCTCGTCGTTATGTATTGCGTAACTTATTGAACGAGAGCAAGTATCAAATTAAAATCGAACCGATCAATAGTGTTGGAGTTGGTCCAGAATCCGCAATTATAACAGCAAGAACATTAATGAAACCAGGTATTCCTACGAATATAAAGATTACATCAAAGTATGGATTGTTGCCGCCTACATTCACAGATATTTCGCGTAATTATATTAATATTACGTGGAACAAACCCGATACTGGTGGATCAGTAATAAAATACTATAATATTACGATTACTCCGCCATCGACAATCGGATCCGGACTTACCTATCCGTATAACATAAGTTCCACAGATACTCGAACAACTTATAGCGCAGACATCGGTATATTAAATAATAATTATTTGGTAGACGGTTCCTATTCAATTGTAATGGAATCATATAATGGTTATTTAACTAGTAATGAAAGTGCTCGTGTATTTTTAACGATTCATCCTACCACCGCGAAGGCGTTCATAATCAATATTGAAGGGTATTATACGTCATCGGGATTATCTTACGCAGAAATGACATTTTCAATCAATTCACGATGGCAATTATCAAATACAATACAACGTGTGAGAGTAAACGGTTTGAATGCGCCTTATGAAGTCACTCGAAATAGTGACAATCAACCTATATACGGATCGGGTGAACATAAAATTATTATTCCATCTAGTGTATCTGGTTCTGAAATTATTATTGTTGGAACACAATATACTGTAACGATGACGCTTATATATGATGACGGACAACAACAAATAAGCGAAACGTATTCGTATATTCCAGAGATAAAGTATATATCATTATAATTGCGATGCGATGCGATGCGATGCGATGCGATGCGATGCGATGCGATGCGATGCGATGCGATGCGATGCGATGCGATGCGATGCGATGCGATGCGATGCGACGCGACGCCATTATTCTCTCAGAGTAGGATCAATACAAATATCGTGGCGGGAGTATACTTCCCCTGACATACATTTATCTGATGCTTCCACACTAACACAACTACGAAAACCTCGGTCTTCGCCAATATAACAGTAACCTCCTTTTCCAGTTTGATGTTTTTGTGTAACACTCGTGCTATCATCCGCACGCGGCGATGGGCCAGAATAATTACGATTTGCTTTATCTAAAAAGGTGTATTTTCCGTCATCTCTTATAAATCCAGGCTTTTTATCGCTACTATTTGTCGCGTCGGGTGGAACTGGTGGCTGATGTGTGCTCGCTTGTTGTTTTACGGATTTCGGTCCTTTGCTGCCGTGACTGTCATCGCCGTCGCTGTCGCTGTCGCTGTCGCTCTCGTCGTGGTCAGATGTAAGTGTGCTCGCAGGAAGTTCAATATTTGTAGTTCGAGAGATGATTTCGCGTCCCTTTTCTTCCATAGTTTTAAAGAATGACTTTACTTTATCACCCAACTCACCCATTCCTAAATGAAACTCGCCATTTGTTGACAAACTCCCCCACATAAACCAAACGATTACAACAATCAGAATAAATTTCACGAATGTCCAAAATGAAAAGAACCCATCATCGTCGGATGTAATGGTGCTGGTATTTGAATCAGATGTATCGAGAGATAACTCGGGCATCTTCATCTCTCGGAATGTATCTTGTGCCTTCTCTTTTATACTCGTTAATCCGGACTTTGACATCTTATACGCGGCAGATAAACCGCTATTTACACTTTCATTATTCGTAGGTGCGCCAATTTTCGTAAATTTAAATGTTGGAAGTGACATTCTGTCTATATATACTGTAGATATAGTAGATATAGACATAAAATACTACTCATATGGGCTATATTTTTTAGGTAGGTTCGATTGTTGCGATGAGTCATCTTCTTCTTTTTTTCTTACGATCGTATTCATCGAGTTCAACGCTTCTAAACGCTTGATCGTGCGTTCTAAATCTCCGTTTTTGTCGCCAGCGTAACCAGCGGATGAGAATAAGTAGTCTGTATCCGGACTAATTTCATGTTGTTTAATCTCCTTATACACCGAGTTTATATTTGCTACAGCGGTTTCTATGACGAGACGATCATTGATCATCTCAATCTTACTATCGTATTCTGCGGTTAGAAGAGAAATCGCGAAATAGATGATATAGCGCCGTTTCTTCCGAACACCCGGTGTAAATCGAATACAATATAATCGTAAAAGACTACTTATAATCTTTTGTGTGAGTTGTGAATGTTCTTCTGCGTCGGCACTTCGTGCGATAATCATATCCCATATCATCCAAATCGGGTCAAACTGAAGCTTGTCGTCAACTGGTATATGTGATCGTCTCTCGCAACGACATGTCTCTTTCTTCGCCTTACAGATCGTTTCAAACTCAACGATCCATTCTACCCAGTAACATGCTAAAAGTGTGTTTTTGGAGTCACGAGAGATGTGATAGGCGAACTCATTCATCGCGATGAATATCTCTTTCGGGTCTCTCTCTCGAAAGAACTCCTGCGCATAATCAACACGTGGTGCTTTCAAGCGCTGTGACATCGTGGCGATATCATATTCCTCCTTCTTCTTTATTTTTACACTGTCGTATTTATGCTGACGTTTCGAATTCACCAGAACACATACGATTTCCGCGAAAAGCGACCGCATTTTTGGATGATTTCGTAGGCGAAGTTCGTTTCCCGTATACCCGTTGGATATGATCGATTTAAAACTCTCATATCGCATTTCAATATACAGAGGTAGTTTAGGACTCGCTAAATGAATATATTTGCTCATAAACGTGATAATAATATCCCATAGTTCAAGATAGTGTCCCGAACATACGAGCTCCGCGCTCCAGTAACACGCAGGTTCGATTTTGGAGTTGGATAAACTATTCAGGAGTTCTTTGCGCACATCGGTTTTTTTGTATGATGAAAATGTGATACCACGAAAGTCTGATTCGCTTCGTATATCGTTTATTTCATTTGGATCGGACATTTTATCGAAAGACGTTGAACACGCGTATGTATGATCGTATTAGTATGACATCCGTTTTTTTTCGTGCGAGATTAACGATAATATATTTTGTAATGAAATACTAGTAATGGCGGCATTCTATACATCATTTTCGGCATATATTCGTTCAATCACACGATGGGAAATATTGACATTCCTCTTTATTTTACTTATGATATTCTGTTTTATTAAGCGCGATCTATCATTTCATGTAGAAGGGTTCGAGCAGCGAGAAAAATACAAGGTATATGAAAATGACACAATATTCGATAGTTTTTATGCGGATATTTATGACGAGTTATTTATTCAACCGAATAAGATCGAGGCAGAAGTGGACGAAATCATTCATATTACCGACGCACTTAAGGGTTCAGAAGCCGATAAGAAGAATTTCAAGATTTGTGATATAGGATGTGGTCCAGGACACCATGTTCAACAACTGAAAAAGAAGGGCGTCGTAAATGTCATCGGCTGTGACAAGTCAGAATCGATGCTTCAGACTGCGAGAGATTTGTATCCATCGTGTAAGTTCATAAAGGGCGATTTCATGAAGCCTATGTTATTTAGTGAGGAAGAATTTAACGTGCTGACTTGTTTCTATTTTACCGTGTATTACGTGAAAGACAAGCGCACATTCTTTCGTAATTGTTATCAGTGGTTGAAACCAGAAGGCTACCTCATTATTCATCTCGTCGATCGTAATCATTTCGACCCAATCGTTCCCGGTGGAAAACCTTTGTTCTTGGTTTCACCGCAAACTTACGCCAAAGAACGCATCACGAATTCTCTCGTGAAGTTTCGCAGCTTTCAATACAAATCGGACTTTACGCCACCACCGCCAACCAAGAATGCCGCCGCAAAAGGAAGCGAGAAACGAAATACTGGCGAGAAGAATATCGGGAAGTTTGTCGAAAAAATCACCGACGATAAAACTGGGAAAGTTCGAGAGAATATTCACACCTATTATATGCCGACGAATCGAGAGATGTTGGAAATCGCCAAAGAGGTCGGTTTTACTGTGACAGGACAAGTCGATTTGGTTCATGTTCTTAACGAATATCAGTATCTTTACATTTTAAAGAAGGTCGCGTAGATCGCGTAGATCGCGTAGATCGCGTAGATCGTTTTTATCCTTGTAATATAATGAATGACGTCGCGGAAATTGTGGCGAGAGCTATCCCACCGTTATTCTTTCATTATATTATTGTTGTTTTCGTCGTCGGTGTAATCTCTCTTGTTTGTGTATTGAAATTCAAATACTTATTTTGGTATGAACAACCAATCACGTTTCGATTTACCGTTCGGCGATGGATCACCGGCGGTGGCGGTGGCGGTGGCGGTGGCGGTGGCGGTGGCGGTGGCGGTGGCAGCGGGCGTCATCGAACGACTATCATGAATCCGCTATCTCTCGGCACACGATGTTATAACGCGGTAGTTTATCCATTTTTACATCATGTAAATCATGATACTGTTCGGGTGTATCGTGGTAATGATGAAGAAATGCCCCCACCATTCGAGAGAATCTCTCAGCTATTACAAAAAGAAGGAGCGAAAAATGCGGGTCTCATCGCATGCGATTCCAGCGATACACTTCGACTTATTCTCTCGCAAGATACATTCGGTCTCTCGGCATTCATCGGCGTTTTTATGAAGAATGACAGCGTAAAAGGAGTATCAGTGCTGACACCTCGTATCATGATCTCTTTTGATTCATCGATTGCGACTTCATCATATCGGTCTGTGACGATTTATATGTCGGAGTATCTTGCTTGGAATAAATACACGATAACCGAACGCGAATCTCTCGAACTCCTTGAAACAACCGAATATATTCAGAAGTCACGAGAGATTGCGGGCGAACAAACATTATACCGTTACAGCGAAATTCCTTGGTTTGTAATTCCGTTTTCGACAGTGTATTCATATATTTTTACGCCGCCACCGACGCGACGGCCGCCCCGATCGCATATCATCGGCGAAGGAATATCCGTCGTGTCTGTATCATCTGCGAATTTCGCTCTTTTTTACGCTTTTGTAAATGAACACACGAGAGATTTCCGATGTTGTATCCTGAATGAATTGACGCAGCTCCAATCTCTCGTCGATCATAAATTATATCGGATCTACATGTTGGTAATGAATGAAGTTCGCGTCATCGCGGTATATATATTTACACGATCCGCGATGCCGCCGCTGGATAGTCCGATCAATAAAGTGAATACGAGAGATATTTTGTCCAACGGTTCCATTCTTAAAACGAGAAAACAAACAAAAGGTAATCGAATCGCTGATCTTCACGATTATGTGGCGAAGACGTCTACAGCACTCGTAAAGTATCTACCTCCGGTTATTCCGCCAAAATATGATGCGTTTGGAAAACGTCTCTCGGCGCCAAACATGAAGACGAATGGAATGGAGTCGTCGGCATCGGCATCGGCATCGGCATCGGCGTCCGGACATACCGTTTTACGATTGATATCGTCGATACAACATAAGATATTATGCGAACATTCGGATTTTGTCACCGGATTTGAAAATATTTGCGGTGTTGAATCGGTGATGATCGATACATTCGCGCATAATTATCGTATTATTGACGCATTATTGATGTCAAAATCGGTTTCATGGTCTTTGTTATCACAATATAAATGGTATTACATACTGTATAATGCCATTATACACGAGGAGACGGTGTGTAAAGATATTTTAATGATTTAGCGTCGATAATACAGAGTGGATGCGCGACGACCTCCAAACATACCACCGCCACCTCTATTTCCAGACCCATGAGCACCACCGCCACCACCAGAAGCAGCGTGTGTAAATGTATCTACGACAAATATGATGAATATGCCTAAAAAGCAATACAGAACGAGTTCTTCGATGACATGTCCAGTTTTCTCATCTTTCTTCTCTTCCAACATATGAATAATGTAATTCAGCTTTTCGATGAGTGCGGCATTTGTTCCTGACATGTTTGTGTTGCCGTTTCCGTTCGCACCGCCAGCAAGTTGGTTGGCGAGTGTTTCCGCATACGGGACAAATTGTTCATAATATTGGGTCGCATATGTGCTCGTTTTTGGATTTGTGCTAAATGCCGATACGCCGTCTGTCGCAGAAGGTAGTGCGGCGTCTTTCTTCGGAGCACCAGAAATCCCTGTCAATTTTTCAAAATACGGGGTGATTCCGGCTGTATTCGCATTCGCGGGCTCCATACCTTCCAATAATGTGGATGAATAAGAAGATGACGGATTTAGGGAATTCATTTGGGTTGTTTTGCGAACCACTTGGGGCGGTGCGGTTTTGCTAGATACGGTATCCGCGCCTCGAATAATACCAGAATGCGATACATTCGTCGCATAAATTCCCATTCCTTGCGCTGGATACGCCGGAAGTATCGATGAAGCATCATCCGGATCTTCTTCACTATCTTCCCCACCTTTACGATGAATATTCTCGATATAATCTTTGATTTGCTTTATTTTTTTACCGGCGGCAGCGGCCATTTCGTTCGGCGAACTCACGGAGAATGATGAATCATTTGTTGTGCGATGCGAAAGGTCTTGATTTCGCGGAATCTTTAGGGTTCGATTTTGACGACCTACGACGCCGCCGCCGCCGCCGTTTCTGCCACGAATATTGTTCTTTGGTTCGTTGTTGTTACTACTATTACTTTCGGCGTATTCCGAAAAACCTAAAGATGTCATGTTCTCCTATAAAAAAATGAGATTTTAATTCGGTGAAGATTGTTCCAGTTATATACGAAAAATATATTTGTTATGTATATAAGACGAAAATGGTGAAATTGAACAA
>Ga0194133_10003048_pt1 | contig 24535 bp, 20 predicted proteins | sample TA2KigOf40mmetaG_FD_155448 | JGI IMG/M metagenome (GOLD analysis project Ga0194133, IMG submission 155448) | Freshwater microbial communities from Lake Tanganyika, Tanzania - TA2015055 Kigoma Offshore 40m | ecosystem: Environmental > Aquatic > Freshwater > Lake | place: Tanzania: Lake... | reverse complement strand
AGACCCACCATGCTGACTTGGGGCCAAAGAGCAATGGCCAATTAGTTTCGGCTTCTTTCGATAAGACAGAACGTTGAAATGCGAACGCGATGATGTCACTCCATGGGCGCCCTTCGTGCAGCCCCCAGGCAGCGGCTAATCCGGCTGCGATGACAGCGAGGACGGGGGTCGCCACCATCAAGACTCGCCCGCGAACCACGGGGCTTACGACAGCCTGGGTTAGCAGAGCCCAACCCAACACCGCGGTGGGCAACAAGACTGCGTAATGCCAGTTCCACTTTGACCCAGTAAAGAGAAGCCCCGCGGGCAGAAGAATCGCAGAGGCAACTACCAAAGTCTTAGGCGTTGTGCGATCAATAAGTGTCAAGTAGTAACCGCAAACGAATAGCAATGTGATGAGGCCTGCGATGAAGAGCGCAATTGTTAGGTAGCTGGCAGCGGCGTTCCAGTAGCTCACGAAATCAAACATGCGTCGCCACTCGTCCAACGGCCCGTAGGAATGCCATTCAGTGCGCGCTTGGTAACGCCCTAGCCCTTCTAAAGTCCGCGAGACATTTGAGTTTGCGAACACAAGTAGTAGTGAGACGCCGATTCCCCAGGCGCTCGCCGTCAATACCGCCAATGGGCGAGAACGCAACGCCCTAACAACCAAAGAAATCGCGGCAACCGCGGCAGCGACGGCAACTAAAGCCGTTTGATGGCTTGCCAGCCCGAGACCAAGAATTGCTATCAAGAACCCCGCACGCGTAGCGCCAAAACTAGGTGCGCCAGGCCAGGTGGCAATCAAAGCAATTACTGCAACCGTGCAAGCAATGACAAAGGGCTCACCTCTAAGGGTTGAACCCCAAGCCAAAATGTAAGCGGCAGTGACGACCCACGCGGTCACGATCGCGGGCTTACTTAAGTTAAATCGCGGCAAGATAAATCGCCTTAGCACAACCCAAATGAATACCGCAAGAAAAAGTGGCAGTAGGCGCATGCCAAGCACCGAGTTAAACGGCTCGATCAAAACGCCAAGCACTAAGAAGAATGGCAAATCCAAATGAGTCGAAAGGTTCTGCCCAAACACCAGGTTCGAGAACGTCCCACTGGATACAAATTGCTCGCCAACCCAAAGATTCCAGCCATCGTCATAGCGCGGAATGTCCACGACCATGATGAATAAGGAGAAGAAAAACATCATCATTTCGGACGGGTAAGGCCGCAGCTTGCTCCAAAGCCCGCGCCAGTTCGATTCAGGCAAGATCTGATTGCGCATAGTCAGCTTTTTGCGCTCTCTGTACGCGATATATATAGCCACACCTGCAGCTATCAGAAACACGGTGGTGGCCACTAGCTGCAATGCACTCGGACGCACCGTGACAAAGGGCGACGTAACAACCGTCGCATTCACGCCAGCGGCATCAACCTCGGGGGCCCAATGAAGCCCAGTGACTTCAAAACCACCTTCTGCGGGCATTTGATAGTCGAACGCTTCAAGCACGTTGCCACCGGTTGGTTCAAGCAGAGCAACCGAGAGCAGCCTCGTGCTTTGCTCGTACTCAAGCCGTAACTGACATGTAGGCGAGATGGCAGCAGTAGTTGCTAGCGGCACGTAGTTAGTCGGCTCTTTCAAGTTAGCCGGAATGTCTAGTCGGGCCCCGGCCCCGGTAGCTGTGATCACCAATGCCGGAAACTTTTCAGGACGACCCGAACTAGCGAAGAGCTTTTGATTTGGCTGGGTGAGTTTCGAACACGGTATTACCAAATTCATTTGGTCAGGTTCACCCTCGACTAAGAGCAATGGTGAAGAGTTTCCGTCCGTACTCGGTTGCCACTGGTACGTGGCCTCTAGCTGGTCAGGCGGGGCTAGAACGGCGACGACAGCAGCTACCAGGGCGGTGAGCGCTAAACCCAATCCGAGTGACCACTTCACGGCGGGTAATAATTACAGAGCTCGTACCATTGCGAAATGACAGCGAAAAATACGTTGCCGGCAACCATGCAAGTTCGTCAGGCCGTTAGAGCCCAGCTCACGAAGTTCAAGCCCGCAGACCTAGTGCTTGTCGCGTGCTCGGGCGGGGCAGATTCACTGGCACTGGCCAAAGCTGTCTCGCTCGAAGCCCCGATGGCGAATTTAAGCGCCGGAGCAATCGTGGTTGATCATGGTTGGTCTAAAGAGGCGGGGGAAGTTGTTGCAACGACCGTGACCACACTTGAAGAAATGGGGCTTGCACCGGTCGTAGCCGTGAAACTGCCCGCGCATGAGAGAAGCGAGACAGCCGCCAGGTCTTTGCGCTACACCGCACTACAAGAGGTCGCAATCAAAACGAAAGCACGCGCAGTCTTTACCGCTCACACCCAAAACGATCAGGCAGAGACTTTGTTGATGCGTTTGGCACGCGGCTCTGGCACGACTTCACTGGCCGGCATTCCTCGACAGCGCGATATTTTCTTTCGACCCCTGCTTGGTGTCAGTCGCGAAACTACCCAAGCAGCATGCGCCGAGTGGTCGCTTTCTTTTTGGCAAGACCCCGCAAACGAAGACCTAAGTCATACCCGTGTGAAAGTTCGAAAGATCGCTTTGCCTGCTTTGGTCGAGGCTCTGGGCGAGAGCGTGATTCAAGGCTTGACTCGCAGTGCCGACCTACTACGAGATGACGCTGAGGTCTTAGACAGCCTGTCGATGCAAGTCTTTGATTTGGTGTTCGATCAAAAAAGTCAGCGACTAAACGCTGAAAAACTATCGCAAGAACAACCTGCCATCGCGCGCAGAGTGTTATTGACTTGGATTAGCCAGCGTGGGGTACCGCGGGCTGAACTCAACTATCTGCATGCGACCCAACTGCAAACCTTGTTGTCGCAAACCCTAAATTCGATTCGTATCGCCTTACCAGCTGGCTTTACCGCGAGGCGTGAGGGTGCGGATTTGCTATGCGAAAAGGTAAGCCAATGAAACCAGTAGACGCAGCTGGCGACTTTCTTGATGTGCTGGTGACAAAAGACCAAATTAATGAACGTTTAGCCGAGTTAGCAAAACAGATAGAAAACGACTACCAAAACAAGAACGTCTTGTTGGTGGGCGTCTTAAAGGGTGCCGTCATGCTGATGGCCGATCTTTCGCGTCAACTTTCATTTAGCGTCGAGATGGACTGGATGGCGGTGAGCTCTTATGGCAAGGGCACTACCTCGAGCGGGGTAGTGAGGATTCTTAAAGATCTAGACGCCGACATCGCAAACCGCCACGTGCTAATTCTCGAAGACATCGTTGACTCTGGGTTGACACTGTCTTGGTTGGTACAAAACCTGCGCGCCCGCCAACCTGCCTCGCTAGAGGTATTTGCTTTATTAAGAAAACCTGAAGCTATTCAAGTTCACGTAGACGTGAAGTACGTGGGCTTTGACATACCGCCGGATTTCGTCGTTGGTTATGGGCTCGATTATGCCGAGGGGTATCGGAACCTAGATTCGGTGGCAACACTTAACCCTGCGGTCTATTCGGAGCGACCTTAGACTTAGAGCGCATATGAAGAACAGCAAATTCCTTCGTGGGCCACTCATTTGGATCCTTCTGGTCGGCGCGATCATCTTGATTGGCAGCAACCTGGTATCTGGCACCACCGCGCCCGAGGCCGTTTCTACCTCAGAAGCGGTGGCAGCAATCAATGACAACAGAGTCAGTAAAGCGACCCTGGTTGATCGCGAGCAGCGCATACAGCTAACGCTTCGTGATGGCACCCAGATCGAGTCTGACTACATAGACGGTCAAGGCGTGGTTCTACAAGAGCTCTTGCAAGCGAAATCAGATGCAGGTCAGCTGCCTGAGGGCTACACGGTTGACGTTCCGCAAGATAACTTCTTTGTGACTTTGCTGGTTTCTCTCTTGCCGGTCGTCTTGATCGTTTTGCTGCTGTTCTTCTTTTTAAGTCAGATGCAAGGCGGCGGTGCGCGCATCATGAACTTTGGCAAGTCGCGCCACAAGGCCTTGAACAAAGACATGCCTAAGACCACTTTTGCTGATGTCGCCGGTGCAAGCGAAGCTGTCGAAGAGCTTCAAGAGATTAAAGACTTTCTTTCTGACCCAACGAAGTTCCAACAAGTAGGCGCAAAGATTCCAAAGGGCGTCTTGCTGTATGGCCCACCTGGTACCGGCAAAACCCTGCTTGCCCGCGCCGTTGCAGGTGAGGCGGGCGTGCCTTTCTTTTCTATCTCAGGTTCTGATTTTGTTGAGATGTTCGTTGGTGTCGGTGCGAGCCGCGTGCGAGATTTATTTGAGCAAGCTAAATCCAGCGCGCCGGCAATTGTTTTCGTGGACGAAATCGACGCAGTTGGTAGGCAGCGTGGTGCTGGCCTCGGTGGTGGCCACGATGAGCGTGAACAGACATTGAATCAGTTGTTGGTAGAGATGGACGGGTTCGATGTCAGTGGTGGCGTCATTTTGATTGCTGCCACTAACCGTCCTGACATTCTTGACCCCGCTCTGTTGCGTCCAGGCCGTTTTGATCGTCAGATTGCAGTTGAGCGCCCTGACCTTTCTGGGCGCGAAGCGATTTTGCAGGTGCACGCACAAGGAAAGCCCATAGCGCCAGATATCGATTTGAAAGCAGTCGCTAAGCGCACCCCAGGCTTTACGGGTGCTGACTTAGCTAACGTATTAAACGAGGCGGCATTGTTGACGGCGCGCACGTCTAAAGAACTCATTGACGACGAGGCGCTAGACGAATCAATAGATCGCGTCGTGGCAGGGCCTCAGAAGCGTTCTAGATTGATGAACGAAAAAGAAAAACTAATTACCGCGTATCACGAAGCAGGGCACGCAATCGTGGCAGCCGCCTTGCCCGATAGCGACCCAGTGCACAAAGTCACGATTTTGCCTCGCGGACGCGCACTCGGTTACACCATGGTTTTGCCCGAAGAAGAGCGCTATGCGACTACGAGAAATCAGATGCTTGATCAGTTGGCGTACATGCTGGGGGGCCGTGCTGCCGAAGAGTTGGTCTTTCACGACCCAACGACTGGTGCCAGTAACGATATTGATCGAGCGACTTCGCTGGCTCGCTCGATGGTCACACAGTTCGGTATGACCCAAAGCCTTGGTGCGATTCGCTATGGACACGAGTCTCAAGACGTCTTTTTGGGCCGCGATATTGCACATCAGCGTGACTACAGTGAAGCCGTCGCTGCCGTAATTGATACTGAAGTGCGTAGCCTGATTGACACCGCCCACCACGAAGCATTCGAGATCCTTGAGAACAATCGGGTGGTTCTCGACAAGATGGTGGTCGAATTGTTAGAGAAAGAGACTCTCGACCAAGAAGATGTAAACCGGATCTTTACAAAATTAAAGAAGAGAAAGTCACGACCAGCTTGGACGGGGTCACAACGACGTCAGCCTTCGTCAAAGGGGCCCGTTCCTTTCAGGCCGAAAGTCGTGGCGAATGTCGTAGAAGAAGACACAAGCGCTGCGAAACCGGCGGCCGCTACTAGCAAGCCACCGGCACCCGCGCCGGCAACCGCCCCGAGCGCAGCCCCCGCCTAACAGGTCAGATATGACCGAAGTGATCAGCCGCATCAATGACTTACTGGCTGACATTGACGTTGCGCAGCGTTCGCCATATGACTCTGCGCGGGTCGAAAACGCCATTCGAGAGATCCTCTTTGCTATCGGCGAAGACCCCGATCGCGAGGGGCTTCGCGGCACACCAGAACGGGTGGCTCGCTCGTACGCAGAGATTTTTTCAGGGCTTTACCAGCGCCCAGAGGATGTGCTGGCAACAACCTTTGACATTGGGCACGACGAGTTCGTTCTTGTTAAGGACATAATGGTTCACTCAACTTGCGAGCATCATTTGATGCCTTTCATGGGGGTGGCCCATGTTGGGTATGTGCCAAATGAAACGGGCCGAGTCACTGGAATCTCAAAGCTTGCTCGATTAGTTGATGTATTTGCCAGGCGCCCTCAAGTTCAAGAGCGAATGACTTCCCAAATCGCAGATGCCATGATGCGGATTCTCGAGCCAAAGGGTGTGATCGTGGTAGTCGATTGCGAACACACTTGCATGACCCTTAGAGGCGTTCTTAAGCCTGGTGCTAAGACAGTGACGTCAGCTGCTCGTGGATCACTCGAGAACGGCACTGAGCGTGCTGCCGCGTTGGCAACGATCTTTCAACGGTAGTTTTCTAAAAAACGACGATTTCGTTACCTCAAGCCCCAGTGGTCATGGGGGTTCTTAACGTAACCCCAGATTCGTTCTCAGACGGTGGGGAATTCTTTTCATTTGACGCGGCGATATCTCGCGCCGAACAAATGAGACAAGACGGTGCAGAAATAATCGACGTAGGGGGCGAATCAACGCGCCCTGGGGCTCAACGCATAAGTGAAGAAACTGAAATCGAACGAGTCATGCCGGTAATCACCGAATTAGCTAAGCGAGATTTCTTCTTAAGTGTTGACACCATGAGGGCATCGGTCGCGACCGCGGCACTGTCGGCAGGTGCTCGGATGGTCAACGACGTAAGCGGGGGTAGGGCCGATGATGCGATGTTTGAGGTAGTTGCCAAGGCAGGTGTGCCCTACGTGTTGACTCATTGGCGAGCACCCTCGGCCTCAATGGATTCGTTCGCCAACTATGAAGACGTGACTGGTCAGGTACTCAACGAAACCAACGCACAGGTTGCTCGAGCAAAACAGGCTGGAGTGTTGGTTTCGCAGCTGGTGATCGACCCAGGGTTCGGCTTTGCCAAAGATGTCGCGCAGAACTGGCAGCTGCTTCGAGATTTGTCAGCCCTAGTTGCCATTGGCTTGCCGCTACTTATTGGGGTGTCAAGAAAGCGATTCGTTGCGTCTTTATTACCCGCAGAGCAGCAGAGTGACAATGGGCTAAAGGATTTAGCTGGGGCCGCGATAGCCGCCCTTGCGGTGACCAAGGGCGTTTGGGGGGTTCGTACGCATGACCCAGCCGGTGTTCGCCGAGCAATCAAGTCACTTAGGCCTTAGATGAAAAAAGGCCCAGTGATACGGGTTAGTGGAATAAGAATCTATGCCAAACACGGTGTCTTCGATTATGAAAAGGTGCGAGATCAACTCTTTGTCGTTGACATGAAAGTGCGATTGCGCGCTGCCCCGCAAAACGACGAACTTGAAAACACCATTGACTACGCGCAACTAGTTGAAATTGCACGCCACCAATTGCAGGCTGCGCCTAAGAATCTGATCGAAACATTGGCACAAGCGATTTTGCAAGAAGTTTTGTCCCTGCCGCTGGTAGCTCGAGCCAAAATCACCGTGCATAAGCCGCAGGTTGACCTGGGGGCCCCAATCACCGATGTCTCTGTAACCCTTTCAGGGGCGAATTAATTAGCACCGAATTTCTCTTGAGTCTGGGGGCAAACCAGGTTTCCCCAGTTCAAACTCTCGATTTAGCAGTTGAAAAGCTTGCTGCTAACCCACAAGTCTTTTCGGCTCAGTCATCGGGCGATTGGCTTACCGAGCCTTGGGGGCCAATTCGACAATCATGGTTCGTAAATCGAAACGTGTTGCTCGAAACTACTTTGAGTCCGATTGAGTTGCTGAAGGTGTGCCAGCAAGTTGAAGAATCATTAGGTCGAACTCGAAGCCTTAGATGGGGGCCACGCGCCATAGATATTGATTTGATCTGGGCTAGCGACCAGCAAATTGACGATGCCGAACTGAAGCTGCCTCACCCAAGAGCTAACGAACGAGGTTTCGTTCTGCGGCCGTGGCTTGAGCTCGACTCGAGTGCAGTATTAAATGGCACACCAGTCATTGACTTGCTTCGCTCGTTAGATGTACGTGGCCCTAGCTCTGTTTGCGTTAGGTACGCATGAAGCCAACCAAGATTTCTACGTTGGCTTTGTACGTTCTGGCCGCGGCAATAGTGGGTTTTGCACTACCTAATCTCTGGAAGGCGTTAGTAGATCGCGCATTCCCCGTCCCTTGGTCGGCAACTACTGGGTTAGTCGTGGTTGCTCTGGCAATTGCGATTTGGGCCTATGAAGTAAAGCGACGGATCCAAGGTGACCAAGGAACAAAACGGTTAAGCGCTGTGGTAGCCGTAAGAACTTCGGCGTTGGCTCTTGCGGCTTCTCGAACTGGTGCGCTAGTTGGCGGGGTCTACCTCGGTGTCGGTGTCTATTACCTTCAGGCGGCCTACTTAAGTAAGTCGGTAGCTGTTGGTTTAGCCAACGAACGAATTGCCGCGGCATTTGCTGCGGTTGTTGCCTCGGGGCTGTTGGTCTTGGCTGCACTGTGGCTTGAGCGGATATGTCGAATTATGCCCAAAGACGAAGAGGCCGCTGTTGACGGTGCACCTAGTTAATGACCCGACTTGTTCATACGCGCGGTGACTTAGCTTCTGCCTTAGCGAACAACTCGCGTGTGCTGATACCGACGATGGGCGCCTTGCATTTAGGGCACAAGTCATTGGTGGAATCAGCTAAGGCATACGCGGCAAATCACGACGGTGCATTGGTCGTGATGAGCATTTTCGTTAATCCTTTGCAGTTTCAAGATTCGCATGATCTAGAGGTCTACCCACGCGATTTGGTAACTGACTCAGCCCTCGCCACCGAGTGGGGTGTTGACGTGATCTGGGCACCGAGTGAAGCCGATATATATGGCGGTGACGCACCGGTTAGTCAAGAGCGGTTACAGACTTTGCTAACGGGTTCGCAAACTGCCGACATTCTTGAGGGGGCTTCACGGCCAGGCCACTTCTTGGGCGTACTAACTGCCGTCTCTTGCCTTTTCGATGCAGTGCGGCCACAAGCAGCCTGTTTTGGCGAGAAAGATTTTCAGCAATTGGTGCTCGTACGAATGCTGGCCTCAAGTCTCGTGCCTAATGTCGAAATTCTCGCGGTGCCAACTTCTCGCGACGAATGGGGAATGGCTCGATCTAGTCGGCTGGGCAGACTAGATGAGGGCGGTTTAAGCAAGGCACGCGTAATACCGACCGCACTTGCTGCCGGGGTCGAGGCAGCACGCGACGGCTCGAACGCAGCGGGGGTAAAGGCGGCTGTGCTCGGTGAGCTTGACGCAAAACCCGCTGTACGGCCGGAATACGTCGAAGTTGTTGACGATGCATGCCTGCCCATAAACGCTGTGGGGCCTGCTCGAATAGTTTTGGCAGCCCAAGTTGATGGTGTGCGCATCATCGACAATCAGCCGATCGATTTGAAAGCGATTTAGAGGTTGATGGTTCGATATGAGGGTGCGACCCAGACTTAGCGAAAAACTCTTAGCCCCCAGACCTGGTTGGGTAGAGCAAACCGAGGTCATCATCGTTGGCTCGGGGGTTGCTGGCCTTACAGCGGCGTTATCGCTTCGCGCCCAAGGTTTTCAAGTCTTGATTATTACCAAAGACGTGCTCACTTCGAGTTCATCGGTCTGGGCGCAAGGCGGGGTGGCCGCAGCACTTAGTGCTGAAGACTCACCACAAGAACATTTAGCTGACACGTTGGTCGCAGGTGCTGGCTTGTGTGACCCATATGCGGTGCGTGATTTGGTAACTCAAGGGCCGGCCGCCGTGCGTCGGCTGGTTGAACGAGGCGCAATTTTCGATCGTGACGAATCGGGCGAGTTGGCGTTGGCGCGCGAAGGCGGACATCAACGACGTCGAGTCGCGCATGCAGGCGGGGATGCAACCGGGGCTGAGATCGTTCGGGCTCTGATTGAAACGGTGTTGCGTGACCCGAACATAAAGGTCATCGAGCACGCAGTCGCGCTCGATCTATTAAAAGATGCGTCGGGTCAAGTCGTCGGTGCCACGGTTCACGTCATTGGTGAAGGTAAGACGGACGGGGTCGGCGCTGTTGTCGGAAAAGCAGTTGTGATGGCTACGGGTGGCATTGGTGCAGTGTTTTCACAAACTACGAACCCGCTGGTTGCATCAGGTGATGGCCTAGCAATAGCACTTCGTGCTGGGGCCACAATCGCAGATCTTGAATTCGTGCAATTTCACCCCACCGTTTTATGGTTAGGTGAGAACGCACGTGGGCGCCAGCCACTGGTGACAGAGGCGGTGCGCGGTGAGGGTGCGAAACTCTTGACCCTGGCCAAGCAGCCTTTAATGACCGGTGTTCACCCACTTGGTGATCTGGCACCGCGAGACATCGTCGCCAAAGCCATTGCTAAATACCTAGATGACCAGCACGCCTCTCACGTGTGGCTTGACGCGAGAAACCTTGGCGAACAGGTTTGGTTGAGTCATTTCCCAAACGTGCTAAGCGCCTGTCGTGAGCACGGAATAGACCCCGTCCATGACTTGATCCCGGTCGTGCCGGCTGCGCATTACGCAAGCGGCGGCGTCGTAGCAGATATGTACGGTCGCACGACGGTTGCGGGTTTATATGCCGTAGGTGAATGCGCTTGCACCGGTGTGCATGGGGCAAATCGCCTAGCGTCAAACTCTTTGCTCGAGGGCTTAGTTGTAGCCGAACGTCTTGGCAAGACCGTGAGGGCTGATTCGCTGCGCATTGCCAGCCCCGCGCAATCTTTAGTTCGAGGCGCAGTGCTAGCCCCTGAAGTAGCAGATGAAGTAACGCGCATCGCCACTGATTTCGCTGGTCTGTTGCGAAGCGAGACGGGCTTGCGCCTGGGTCTAACGCAGTTGGGCGAGTTAGCTTCGAAGGTCACCGATCAGCCTTCAACTGCCGCGTGGGGTTCTACGAATTTGCATACGGTGGCAACAGCTCTACTAACGGCAGCTCTTGCCCGAGAAGAAAGTCGTGGCTCACATTGGCGAGAGGACTTCCCCGCGACAGATGATTCTCGTTGGCGTGTTCGGGTGAATGTGAGCCTTCGAGCCGGCGAGATCGTGACGTCACTAGCACCTTTGAGTCACGCGCCTTTCTCGCTTGTTACTGAGAACTTGATGCAAGAGGCAGGTCTTAATTCACGAGATGTGAGCCAATGGGTGGCCCAAGCCTTAGCTGAAGATTCACCGGGCGGGGTAGACCTCACCTCTGAGGCAACGATCGCTGCTGAAAGCCGAGCCACGTTGAATTTGGTTGCAAGGCAACCTGGCGTAGTGGCGGGTGTGCCAATCGCCGCGGCGACGTTTGACACCTGCGCTGCTCTCAAGGGTGGTGAGTGTGCAATAGAAGTCTGCAAGTTTGATGGCGAGAGCGTTCGCGCTGGGGACTTAATTCTGAAAGTAAGTGGCAATACCCGTGCGCTGTTATTGGCAGAGCGAACAGCTTTGAATTATTTGGGGCATTTGTCTGGCATCGCCACCGCGACTCGAGAGTGGGTTAAGGCCTTGGACGGCACATCCACGCGAGTTAGAGATACTCGCAAAACGACCCCGGGTTTACGAAAGCTCGAGAAATATGCCGTACGAGTTGGGGGTGGGCTAAATCATCGCCTCGATCTGGGCGATGCGATATTGATTAAAGACAATCACATTGCAGCGGCCGGCGGAATTACCGCAGCAATGAAATTTGCTCTAGAGAGGGCTGATAGGGCGCAGGTTCAGATAGAGGTTGATGACCTCGAAGGTTTACAAGCTGCGCTGGCAGCAGGTGCCGTTGAGGTCTTGTTAGATAACTTCAGTCGCGATTCGATAGCACAAGCAGTCAAAATCAATAAGGGCCAAGCGAAATTAGAGGTAAGCGGTGGCCTCACAATTGACAAAGCACGCGAACTTGCTGAACTAGGTGTCGATTATTTGGCAGTTGGCGCACTGACCCATTCAGCGCCAAGCCTTGACATCGGCGCGGACTTTGAAGTTGGTGACCGATCTTGAGCGCGCGGCTTCTTGCGGTAGATATTGGCAACACCAACACAGTCATTGGCTCTTACGCCGATGCAAAGTTAGTGGATCTTTGGCGCACCACCACCGAGCCCAGGGCAACTGCAGATGAGTGCTTCATGGTCTTTCAATCTTTAGTAACCGACCTTGATTTAGTCACTGACATGGTCGTGTGCTCTACCGTGCCTTCGTTGCTAGCACCGATGCGCGAGATGATGAAGCGCTATCTGCCCAAAGTAAGACCACTAATGGTCGAGCCCGGTATCAAGACCGGCGTACAAGTCTCGGTGGATAACCCGAAAGAAGTAGGTAGTGACCGAATCGTCAACACCCTGGCCGTGTTCACGCGTCACGGTGGCCCGAGCGTGGTGGTGGACTTTGGGACTTCTACAAACTTCGATGTGGTGAGTGAAAAAGGTGAGTTTCTCGGCGGGGCATTGGCACCGGGTATCGAAATTTCTGTGGATGCGCTGGCAACGCGCGCGGCTCAGCTTCGCAAAGTAGAACTTGTCGAACCGCGCTCGGTGATAGGGCGAAACACCGTTGAGGCCTTGCAATCTGGGGTGATTTACGGCTTTGCCGGTCAAGTTGACGGCATAGTCAATCGAATTAGCAATGAGCTTGGCCCCTTGAAAGCTGTCGTGGCCACGGGCGGTTTGGCGCATGCTGTCATCGGCGCATGCACCACCATTACCCATCACGAACCTGATCTCACGCTGGAGGGCCTCAGATTGATTCACCAACGCAACTTCTCTGACGCGTAGTGGGGTCAAGCGAAAAACCTCCCACCCCTGAATCGCAGTCAGAACATGAACAGGTTCGGCGAGAGAAGCTCTCACGAATTCGCGAGTCAGGGGTAGAGCCCTACCCCCCCGCACCTAAGCGCTCTCACACCGTCGAGCAACTTCGCTTGGAATTTGGTCAATTGCCCCCCGAGCAGGCCACAGGCAAGGTCGTCACCACTGCCGGGCGAGTACACCTGAATCGCCCGAGCGGCAAATTGGTCTTTGCAAACATAACCGCTGGTGTTAGCGATATTCAGTTAATGATCAACTCGGCGACCGCTGGTGAAGCAGCTGTTGCCGACTGGAAGTCTCAAATTGACTTAGGCGACCAAGTGTGGGTGCAAGGTGAAGTGATAACCACCAAGACTGGGGAACTGACAATCAAAGTTGACTCGTGGCGCTTGACGAGCAAAGCCTTGCGCCCTCTGCCGGACAAGCACAAGGGATTAGTCGATGCCGAGGCCCGGGTTAGATATCGCTACCTAGATTTGCTTGATCGCCCTGAGGCACGACAGATGCTAGAGATGAGATCGCAAGTAGTCGCCGGCCTTAGAGACTTTTTAGCTAGCCGTGGGTTTCTTGAGGTTGAGACCCCGATGCTTCAGCCCATTCACGGAGGGGCTTTAGCTCGGCCCTTTGTGACGCACATGAACGCCTACGACATGGAGCTTTACCTTCGAATCGCACCTGAGTTGTATCTAAAACGCCTTCTCGTTGGTGGCGTTGAAAAGGTTTTCGAAATAAATCGAAACTTTAGAAATGAAGGGGCTGACTCGTCTCATAACCCCGAATTCACGATGTTAGAGATGTACGAGGCTTATGGTGATTACAACTCTATGCGTGTACTTACTCAAGAGATGATCAAAGAAGTAGCGAAACGAGTTTTTGGTTCCGAGGTAGTTCGCCATGTTCACGAGTCAGGTGTCGATGAGACTGACATCTCAGGTGAATGGCCGGTTGTTTCGGTGTATCAAAAACTCTCAGAGGTCTTGGGTGTGGCAATTACTCCTTTGAGTCCCGTTTCGGAATTAGAGAAATTGGCAAAGTCAGCAGGCGTGCTGGTGCCAAGTGGGGCCTCGGCGGCAGGCATCGTGACAGAGTTATACGAGCAACTTCTCGAGAAAAAGACGACAAAACCTGTGTTCTATGCAGACTTTCCAGTCGAGTCAAGCCCGCTGACTCGGGCGCATCGAGAAATTGAGGGGGTGGCCGAGCGTTGGGATCTAGTTGCCTTCGGCGCCGAAATCGCCACCGGTTACACGGAGCTAAATGACCCAGTCGAGCAGCGTCGTCGCTTCATCGAGCAAGCCAGCATGCGCGCAAAGGGCGACGCCGAGGCCATGGTGGTAGATGACGACTTCTTGCGCGCTATGGAACACGGCATGCCCCCAGCCGGCGGTCAAGGCATGGGCATAGATCGGTTGATGATGATGTTGACGGGTAAGGGGATCCGAGAGACCGTGGCTTTTCCTTTAGTAAAGCCCAATTAAGTGATGTCAAATAACGCCGACGCAGTGGCAATTCGTTCGGCGGTTACCGCCGACGTGCGTGCCATTAGAAAGTTGGTAGACACCTATGCGATAGACCGACGACTTTTGAGCAAGGCCACGGTTACTTTGTTTGAAGACGTGCCCGAGTTTGTGGTGGCAGACGCTCATGGCACGGTCGTTGGTTGTGGCGCATTGCACGTCATTTGGGACGATCTGGCCGAAGTGCGCACTGTGGCAGTGGTACCCGAGCGCAGGCGTCAAGGCATCGGGTCGAGGTTGATAGACCGTCTAATCGAAAAGGGCCACGAACTAGGGGTTCGCAGATTCTTTGCCTTGACCTTCGAGACCGAGTTCTTCGCAGCTCACGGTTTTGAGCCGATAGGTGACGCCCCAGTAGATCAAGAGGTCTATGAACAATTGCTCGAGTCATATGACGTCGGTGTGGCTGAGTTCTTAGATCTCGAACGAGTAAAGCCAAACACTCTGGGCAACACCCGGATGTTGCTTAAGACGTAATTTGGCGCCGGGCCTAGCCCGTGTTGCGCAGGCCGGTCGCTATTCCGTTGGTGGTTATCAACAGAGCTCGGCGCAAATCGTCAGGGGTTGGTTCATTCTTTGACTGCAGTTGCCTTGCCCGAGAGAGCAGGGTGACTTGCAAATACTGCAGGGGCAACAAATAGCGATCTCTGATTCTTAACGTTCTGGCCAAACTTGGCTGGGTTGCTAACAGCTCGTCTACGCCTAGAACCCATTCAAGTTCGGTGAGTGTTAACTGATACTCAGCCTTGATTTGGTCGAAAACATGGTACAAGCGCTCTGGCACCAATGAGTCCACGTAATGGGCAGCGATATTCATATCTACCTTGGCGAGAGTCATCTCTATGTTTGATAAAAAGTTCTTAAAAAAGTGCCATCGTGCCGCCATGTCCTTAATTCCTTCGCTTAAGCCCGCGGCGCGCGCGGCGGCTAGCCCGCTGCCGACCCCGTACCAACCAGGAATCACTTGTCGAGATTGTGTCCAACCAAAAACCCAAGGAATCGCTCGCAAGTTATCGATGCCGGTGGGTGCATCGGGTCGGTGGCTTGGTCTAGAGCCCAGATAGAGATCACCCATCACGCTTACCGGGGTCGATAAGTGGAAGTACTCCGGCAGGTCAGGGTCATCAATCAATTTTCGATAGACCGCCTCAGCGTTACTTGAAATCACTTGCATCGTGCCTGCCCATGAATCAAGCACTTCAGCGTCGAATCTCGGCCGCTTGTGCAGAGTCGATGCCTCTAAGACAGCGGCAACAAGTAAGTCGAGGTTTTCTCTTGCCATCTGTGGCAGCAAATATTTGTCTGAGATGACTTCGCCTTGCTCGGTCATCTTCATCTCACCATCAACTACGCCATGTGGAATCGCAAGAATCGCGTCTCTAGTTGGGCCCCCACCCCGTCCAACGGTTCCGCCCCGGCCGTGAAATACGCGCAACTTGATGTCATGTTTGGCTGCCACATCTCGAAGCTGATGTTGGGCTCGCTGGATCTCCCACTGCGAGGTGGTGATGCCGGCCTCTTTACCTGAATCTGAGTAACCCAGCATGACCTCCTGGGTGTTGCCGCGCAGCTCAACGATGCTGCGATAGGCGTCTACGTCAAGTAATTCGGTTAGCAGGCGCCCCGCATCGCGCAATTCGCTAGTTTGTTCGAACAGCGGTACGAAATCTAGCTTTGCAACACGAATTTGCAGATCAACTAAACCAACTTCTTTTGCAAGCAGGACGGGGGCTAACACATCGTCGATCCCCTTGGTCATAGAAACGATGTAGGTCTGTATCGCTTGCTCACCAAACCGTTGCTGAGCCTCTTTTATGGCGCGAAATGTCTCGAGTGTTCGCCCAGCCGAGGTGTCGCCTAGGTCGATATCTGTGCCAAACAACGGTGTTGGCTTCTTTAGTTGCTGCAATAGAACCTCTAAGCGCTTTGGTGCTGCCAGCTGTGCGTAGCCCTCAACCACGCCGGCTCGGGCAAGCAACTCACCGACGGCCTGGTGGTGTGCTCGCGCGTGTTCTCTTACGTCAAGGGTCGCCAAGTTCAAGCCAAAGACATCGATGTTGCGCATCGTTCGGGCCACCACGCCGTCGGCAATCAACTCGCCTTTGTGGGTGGCCAACGACGACTGCACCAATGAAAGGTCATCTAAGAGCTCGTCGGTGTCTTGGTAGTCCTTACCGGGTAGATGCGGTGAGTTCGAGTTGATTCGCCGCCTCGTGGCAGTGAGCTTGTGGTGAGAGGCGGCAATCTTTAATCGATAAGGCTCTTCGGCATTTAACCTGCGATAGCGTGGGTCGAGGTCGCCAAGTTCCTTTAAGTCCTCTTTGATCGATTGCAACAACGCCTCGGAAACTCCTGCTAGTCGCTCTGATACTGAAACGGTCTCTGCCAAGCGTGAGAGCCACGGAAGCAGGTTGCGGATCGAGTGATCGGTTTGAAGTTCGAGTACTTGCGTCGTGGTCGCCGGGGTCACGAACGGGTTTCCGTCTCTGTCACCGCCGATCCAACTGCCAAAAATAAGTGGGCGCTGGTCTGCAGGTAGTTCAACGCCGATGTCTGCCAAAGAGTCGGCGAGATCGTCCATGACATCGGCGGCAGGCCCTTGGGCAAGCCCGTCTAGGTAATAAAGGGCGTTGCGCGCTTCGTCAATTACCTCAGGGCGCTCTAGGCGCAGTTCATCGGTTTGCCAAAGCAAGTCAATGGCCTCAGAGATTCTGGTGATGTTTTTTTGGTCGCGGGGCTTGTCTAGCAAGTCTGCGATAAGACGAAGTTTCATAAGCACCGAACGGCGAGCAGCCTCGGTTGGGTGAGCGGTGAAAACGGGTCGTATCGAGAGTTTGCCGACTGTGTCTGAAACTTCAGCAGCGCTTAGCCCTGATTCTTTGATTGCTTGTGTTGCACGCGAGATCCAAGACCCGTGAATGGCTCGATCTAGATCAAGTCGCCTGGCTCGGTGTACTTGTTCGGCGACGTTTGCCAAATGAAAGTAGATGCTGAACGCACGAGCGAGCTTCGTTGCGGTGGCCACGTCCACGTCTTGAAGTGCTTGGGCGGCAGCTAACGGGTCAGATTTCACCAAAGAACGAATTTCTTCGACTTTTTGCAGCAATTCAGGGCCGACTTGGCGCGTGAGGCACTGACCTAGCAAGGTTCCTAGTTGGCGGATGTCGGCCCGTAGGCCAGAGTCGTCGTCTACCTCGCGCTCTAGCAGGGTTTCAGCCACTTCGGGCAGAAGCATAGATGTTGTGCCAATTTTCAGGTTTGGCCACTATGCCTATTGCACCTGTAAGAAGTCTTTGGCGAGCGCGGTGTGGGTGTTCGGTCGTAGGCTTAGCAGACAATGTTCGAAAGATTTACAGACCGTGCACGCCGTGTAGTAGTGCTTGCCCAAGAAGAGGCACGCATGCTCAATCACAACTACATCGGCACTGAACACATCCTCTTGGGCCTGGTGCGCGAGGGTGAGGGTGTTGCGGCGAAATCTCTCGAAAGCTTGGGCATCTCTCTTGAAGCGGTGCGTCAGCAGGTCGAAGAGATCATCGGCCAGGGTCAGCAGGCCCCAAGTGGTCACATCCCTTTCACGCCGCGAGCCAAGAAGGTGCTCGAGTTGAGTTTGCGCGAGGCGCTTCAGTTGGGCCACAACTACATCGGCACCGAGCACATCTTGTTGGGCCTCATTCGCGAGGGCGAAGGTGTGGCTGCCCAAGTTTTGGTGAAACTGGGGGCTGACCTAAATCGCGTTCGCCAGCAAGTTATTCAGTTGCTTTCTGGGTACCAAGGCAAAGAGCCCGCGACGGCTGGTGCACCTGCCGAAGGCACCCCGTCCAGCTCTCTAGTTTTGGATCAATTCGGTCGCAACCTCACCCAAGCCGCGCGTGAAGGAAAGCTCGACCCCGTAATCGGGCGAGAGAAAGAGATAGAGCGCGTCATGCAAGTGCTCTCGCGCCGAACCAAGAACAACCCGGTTCTTATTGGTGAGCCCGGTGTCGGCAAGACGGCTGTGGTCGAGGGCCTGGCTCAAGACATCGTCGCTGGCAAAGTTCCTGAGACTTTGAAAGAGAAGCAGCTTTACACGCTTGATCTTGGTGCTTTAGTCGCTGGTTCGCGTTATCGCGGTGACTTCGAAGAGCGTCTAAAGAAAGTCTTGAAAGAAATCAGAAGCCGTGGTGACATCATTTTGTTCATTGACGAGTTGCACACACTCGTTGGGGCAGGTGCAGCCGAAGGCGCGATTGACGCAGCGAGCATCTTGAAGCCGATGTTGGCCAGAGGTGAGTTACAGACCATTGGTGCGACCACTTTGGACGAGTACCGCCGCTACGTCGAAAAAGATGCGGCCTTAGAACGAAGGTTCCAGCCCATTCAGGTGCAGGCACCGAGTGTTGCTCACACCATCGACATCTTGAAGGGCTTGCGCGATCGCTACGAGAGTCACCACCGCGTGACCATTACCGACGAAGCTTTGGTTGCGGCCGCCACCATGGCTGACCGCTACGTCAGTGACCGCAACTTGCCTGACAAGGCCATTGACTTGATTGACGAGGCAGGCTCACGACTTCGGATCCGCCGCATGACGGCCCCACCTGACCTGCGCGAATTCGATGATCGCATTGCCGACGTCCGAAAAGACAAAGAAGCAGCCATTGACGCACAAGATTTCGAGGCTGCCGCCGCCATGCGCGACAAAGAAAAGACATTGCTCGACGAGCGAGCTGAGCGTGAGCGCGAATGGAAGGCCGGCGATATGGACGTGGTGGCCGAAGTCGACGAAGAGTTAATCGCCGAGGTGCTTGCAATGTCGACGGGTATTCCGGTGGTGAAACTGACCGAAGAAGAGTCAAAGCGCCTGCTCAAGATGGAAGACGAGCTTCACCGCAGAGTCATTGGTCAAGAAGATGCGATCAAGGCTTTGTCTAAGGCGATTCGACGCACTCGGGCGGGCTTAAAAGACCCGAAACGCCCCGGTGGCTCTTTCATCTTCGCCGGGCCCTCGGGTGTGGGTAAGACTGAGCTTTCTAAGACGTTGGCCGAGTTCTTGTTCGGCGATGAAGATTCCTTGATTCAACTTGACATGAGCGAATACTCAGAGCGCCACACGGTTTCGCGGCTGTTCGGTTCACCGCCGGGCTACGTTGGCTATGAAGATGGCGGTCAATTAACCGAGAAAGTGCGTCGTCGTCCTTTTTCGGTGGTGCTTTTTGACGAGATCGAAAAGGCTCACCCTGACATTTTCAACTCGTTGCTGCAGATTCTCGAAGACGGGCGCTTGACTGACGCGCAAGGGCGTTCAGTTGACTTCAAAAACACCGTAATCATCATGACGACCAACTTGGGTACCCGAGACATCTCTAAGGGTCTGAATTTGGGTTTCTCGGGGGCTGGTGACACTGAGACGAGTTACGAGCGCATGAAGACGAAGGTTCATGACGAGCTAAAGCAGCACTTCAGGCCAGAGTTCTTAAACCGTATCGATGACACCATCGTCTTCCACCAGTTGACTCAGGCAGAAATCGTCCAAATCGTTGATTTGATGGTGACGCGACTCGAAGAGCGCATGAAAGACAAAGACATGGGCATCGTGTTGACCGAGCCGGCCAAAGCGTTTATCGCAGAGCGAGGCTATGACCCCGTGCTTGGTGCCAGGCCGCTTCGCCGCACGGTGCAACGAGACATCGAAGATGTGTTGAGCGAGAAGATTCTCTTTGGCGAGCTAAGGCCAGGCCAGCTGGTGGTAGTTGGCCTTGAGGGTGAGGGTGAGCAGCGCGCGCTGACTTTCGCCGGTGAAGACAAGAGCGAATTGCCTGATACCCCGGCACAGGTAGCAGCAGAAGCGGCTTCCGCCGAGTCTTAGACCTTCGGGTCTGCGGGGTGCACCGCTAAAGCTTTGGCAAGCTTTTGTTTGTCTGCTTTTTTCCTCACCTGACTAATGGCGCTATCAAGTGCTTCGATTCGCGCTGCTGCCATGGTGGCGAGTTTTCGATAGGCCTTCTCGCCCATTAGTTCGATCAGCTCGTCTCGCTGCGATATATAGACAGGGTCTTTAGCTGTGTGGGCTGCGGGGTTGCCCGTGCAGTACCAGTTCAAGTCATGCCCGCCTGGGCCCCAAGCGCGGCGGTCGTATTCACTTATGTTTACGACTTGGCGCTTGGTGCCGTCGTCAAAAGATCTCTTGTCGTACCAACGACGAATTGGCAACTGCCAACAAACATCTGGTTTGGTTTTTACCGGCGATACGCCTTCTTTCAGGGCAAGAATGTGAAGCGCGCAGCCGGCCCCGCCTTTGAAACCGGGGCGATTTAAGAAGATGCACGCCCCGTCCACCCTTTTTGTTTGCTTTGCCCCATCTCTATCTCGGGCGCTGATGCCTTTCTTTTTGCCTACCGCTGCAAACTGCCAAATATCTGGGGTGAGACGTTTCGAAGCTTGTGCGATTCGCCTTTCGTCATCTCGGTCGCTGTAGTGCGCGCCTAACGTGCAGCAGCCGTCATTTGGGCGCCCTGGCTCTATGCCTTTGCACCCTTGGCCATAGATGCAGTGCCACCTCGAGGTGAGCCAGGTGAGGTCGCAACGAAAGATTTGATTCGGGTCATCGGGGTCTTCGAACTCGATCCACTGTCGTGGGAAGTCGAGGGAAACTTCAGCCACCCTCGGAGTTTAGGCACAACTTGAGTGAAGTGTTGGTGAGTTAGCCTCGGCACTTATGAGCCAAACCCCTCGGCTGTCGGTGGTCGTGCCTGCTTACAACGAGGCCGCCACGGTGCTTGAGAGCTTGAATCGTGTGCTCGCGCAGCCGTTCGTGAAAGAAGTGATCGTGGTAAACGACGCCTCTAAGGACGAAACGGGTGATTTGCTGGCAACGGTTTCAGACCCAAAAGTGCAGGTCATCACACACGAGAAGAACCGAGGTAAGGGCGCGGCCCTTCGAACGGGCTTTGCTGCCGCAGCAGGGCCTTATGTCGGCGTGCACGACGCGGATTTGGAATATGACCCAGCAGATCTAGCCAAATTGTTGGTTCCTTTGGACGAGGGCAAGGCGGATGTGGTCTATGGCTCTAGGTTCATTTCGGGTGAGGCCAGGCGCGTTCTGTTCTATTGGCACAGCGTGGGCAATCGGTTCTTGACATGGCTTTCGAACATGGCCACGAACACCAACATGAGCGACATGGAGACCTGCTACAAGGTCTTTCGGCGAGATTTGCTAGACCGCATCGTGATCGAAGAAGACCGATTTGGTTTCGAGCCTGAAATCACTGCCAAGGTGGCTGGCCTTGGCGCCCGCATATATGAGGTTGGTATCTCATATTCCGGGCGCACCTACGCCGAAGGCAAGAAAATCAATTGGCGCGACGGATTCCGCGCCGTCTACTGCATCATCAAGTACTCAGGCTCAGCCAAGCGAACCCACAACAAGGGCGAGGTGGGGGAGTGATTAGGCGGCAGGTAGTGATCGGTGCCGGGGTGATGGGCGAGGTTTTGGTTGCGGCGGCTAAGAAGTCTGGGCATGAGGTTTTGATTGTTGAGGCAGACCCCACTCGCGCAGCAGGGGTAGCAAAGAGCCACCAAGTTAAGGCCGTTGACTTGGCCGCCGCTCTCGCCGATTCAGACCAAGACACCGCCATTTGGCTGGCCGTCAAGCCACAACAAATTGGCGAACTTCTTAAAGAAATTGAGGCCCAACTTTCTGCCGCACCGCCGCAAGCCAGGCCTCTATTTGTCTCGCTGGCTGCAGGGGTAGGCGCAGGCGAGATTGCGCAGGTGGCCCCGTCCATCACTCGACTGGTTCGGGTAATGCCCAACACCCCAGCTCGCATCGGCCGAGGTGTAACCGCGGTTGTCAGCACCCCGAGTGGCAACTCACCCGCGCCGTCAGCTCAAGATCTCGCCTTAGTCGAGCAACTTTTGACCCCGCTAGGCTCGACCGAACAGGTCACTGAAACCGAGGTTGACGCAGTCACGGTGATCTCGGGGTCTGGGCCCGCGTACCTTTTCTACTTGGCTGAGGCGATGGTTGAAGCAGCCGTCTCATTAGGCTTGTCAGCAGAAGTCGCAACACGATTAGTGAACGAAACGCTTTCGGGTTCGGCCGAACTTTTGCGCGTGAGTAACTCGCTCGCGAACAAATTACGCAACGACGTCACCTCAAAAGGTGGCGTCACACTCGCCGCCACATCTTATTTGGACGATAACGCGATCAAGTCGCACCTGGTAGCCGCTATTGCAGCCGCCCACGAACGCGCTAAAGAAATGGCCAGAGTCTCAAGTAATTCTTGAAGGTAGTTGGGGCATCCCGCCTGCTTGGCCTACCCACCCCCTCGCTAGGGTTCAGACACACTTTTTAGCGACGGTTAGATGCACCGCCGCAATACTCGAATAGGCGGTGGCAATGTCGACCAAACCCGAGAGAGCACTACCGGAAGTCCGTTTCTTGACGGTGTCTGAAGTAGCAAGTGCCATGCGAGTCTCAAAAATGACGGTTTATCGCCTGGTGCACGCGGGCAACCTTCCGGCGGTTCGGGTTGGTAGATCCTTTCGAGTTCCCGAAAAAGCAGTGCACGAGTACTTGCGTGACTCATTCGTAGAGGCAGGTTGATCTAACACCTTTTATGGGTTCAGTAATCAAGAAGCGGCGCAAGAGAATGGCTAAGAAAAAGCACCGCAAACTACTTCGCAAGACTCGCGTACAAAGGCGTAACAAGAAATAACTTCGGGGGTTTCTCTTTGCCCCGCTTGGCTTAGGTTCTGACGGCTCGCTTGTGTGCAGCCGAGGCAATTACACCGATTGCCACTGCTGCACCGACAGCACTAGCAGCACCGGTGATGCTCATTTGACGCATCCGACGCCGACGAAAATCCTCGATGGGCCAACCACGGGTCTTGGCATGGGCCCTAAGCGGGCCGTCAGGGTTAATGGCCACCGGATTTCCAACGAGTTCGAGTAGGGGCACGTCGTTTACAGAATCTGAGTACGCATAAGACCGCGTCAAGTCGATTTGGTTGGCGCTGGCAAATTCGGCAATCGCTTGGGCTTTGGTCGCACCGTGAAGTGGCACGTCTAACAACCGGCCTGTGTAGCGACCTTCAGTTATCTCGGCCGAAGTTCCGAGCCCCCCAGCGAACCCAAGACGCAAAGCCATCAAATTTGCAAGCTCATTTGGTGTAGCAGACACCAACCAAACTTGGTGACCAGCAGCGACGTGGGCGCGAGCAAGTTCTAGCGTGCCGGGCCAGAGCTTGTTGATCATGCGATCGTCGAATATCTCGCTACCGACCGCAGTCACCTCGTCTACGTCTCTGCCGGCTACGAAGCTCAAGGCTGACTGCATCGCCGCAATTCGATCGGACGGGTTTTCACTGCCCCTTAGTAAGAATCGTGCTTGTTTCGCCCCTGCTGAAGCTAAATCGACCTTGCTAAGCATCCCCCTCTCGTGCATCCCGCGCGCTAAGTGAAAAAGGCTTGCACCACGAACCATGGTGTTATCGATATCGAAAAAGGCAGCTATTGCGCCTGGCATGCGAGAAACACTAAGGGGCGACTTGCATGCCAAACTCGCATTCGTGGGTAGCGACACGGTTGCAACGCCTGAGCACCTTGGCGAGGGTGCCCCCGTCCGCGTCGAGGTAATCGTTAAGCGCGACTGCCATCTGTGCGAAGACGCCCTTGCGGCGGTGGCTCAAGTTTGTGAACCGCTGGGGGTCGGGTGGTGCGTGGCCAACATCGAAGACAACTCATCTCTCGCAATTGAGTACGCCGAATTCGTACCCGTGGTGCTAGTCGATGGGCAGCGTCATGATTTCTGGCGAGTCGACGCCGCGAGATTGCGAGCGGCACTGACGAGCTGACGCCTAAAAATGTTGGCGATTTGTCAAAAAGGTGTATTCGGACCTAACATTTGGTAACGATTCCCCAAATTATGTAAGGGCGGTGTTCGTGACGGCGTCACGTACCACCCGAGCCACCATCATGCCGATTGCCTTCGTTGCCGGTGGCCCAGGTGACCCAGAGCTCGTCAGCGTGCGCGGCGCTGATCTGTTGGGCAAAGCAGAACTCGTTCTAGCCGATGAGATGGCCGGTGACATCGTTGCTCGTCACGCGAATAAACACGCTGAAGTGGTTTTAATCAAAGTCGTCGCCAAAGATGAAGATGAAGTGGTTGAAGTTGCGCCCCAACCTGAAGAAGATTCCGCCGCACAAGAAGAGTCGACGGCGACACCTGCGGCCCGCGCGCGCATCATGGTTCAGGCCGCTCGCGAAGGTCGTCGGGTTGTTCGTCTATTCACTGGCGACCCCGTGTTTGACGGTCGCATCAGCCCAGAAGTAAGCGCGGTAGTTCGCTCAAAAGTGCCGTTTGACGTAGTAGTCGGCGCATCACCTGTTACAGCGGTACCTGCTTATGCGGGCATACCGCTATTAGGTGGCGCAACAAAAGACGTCCACATCATCGATGCGAGTCAATCAATTGACTACGCAATGCAC
>Ga0194133_10003047_pt1 | contig 24546 bp, 26 predicted proteins | sample TA2KigOf40mmetaG_FD_155448 | JGI IMG/M metagenome (GOLD analysis project Ga0194133, IMG submission 155448) | Freshwater microbial communities from Lake Tanganyika, Tanzania - TA2015055 Kigoma Offshore 40m | ecosystem: Environmental > Aquatic > Freshwater > Lake | place: Tanzania: Lake... | reverse complement strand
CCGTAGCCCGCCTGCAGGAGCGCCTCTTGCAGCACGCGCAACGAGCGGGGGGTGCGACTGAGGCCGTGCAGGAGGATCACCACCTCGTCGCCCGCGCCGGGTCTTGCCAGGATCTTCATCGGCCGCCCTCCTTCTGCCCCTGTCCTAACCCTTGGGGGCGGGTGTTGAAAGGGTAGACATCGTCTGTCGGCGTCGTAATGTGGCGGTCATGGCTGCCCGCACCCCCCGTATTGCCGTTCGTGCGCTGATCCTTGAGGCGGATCGGCTGCTTTTGGTCAATGCCTTTCCCAGCGGCAAGTCGGATCTGTGGTGCGCGCCCGGTGGGGGGGTGGAGAGCGGCACCTCGCTGCCCAACAATCTGATGCGCGAGGTGCATGAGGAGTGCGGGCTGCAAGTGGCGGTGGGGGCGCCGGCGCTGGTGAACGAGTTTCACGATTCGCGCAGCGGTTTTCATCAGGTGGATCTGTTCTTTCGCTGCACGATCGTGGCCGGGGCGCTGGATGCGGCCTGGCGCGACCCCGAGGGGGTGGTGACCGAGCGGCGGTTCTTTTCGCGCGCCGATCTGGAGGCGGGCCGCATCCGGTTCAAGCCCGACAGTCTGGTGAGCGCCGCCTGGGGCACGGGGCTGCATTATGACCCGCTGGAGCCTTTGGTGCTATGAGCCGGGCCTTTGTGAAGGAGGGCACGGGCGAGTTGGAGCCCCTGCCGGACCTGCCGATCTCGCCCCATCCGAATTATGTCACGCCGCGGGGCCTGGCCGATCTGCGCGCCCGGCTGGTGGCGCGGCAGGGTGAGTTGGCGGCCTTGCGGGCGCGGGCCGAGCGGCTGGACCGGCTGCCCGAGGCGGCGGCAGAGCGCGACATCCGCTATCTGGAAGCGCGGCTGCGGTCGGCCATTCTTGTCGAGCCCGCAGTGCGGCCCCCCACAGCGGTGGCCTTCGGCTGCGGGGTTCGGGTGGCGATCGGGGAGGCGGAGCAGCTGTTCGAGATCGTGGGCGAGGATGAGGCGGATGCGGCTTTGGGCCGGATCGCGCCCCATGCGCCCTTGGCGCGGGCGCTGATCGGGGCCGAGGTGGGGGATGTGGTGAGATGGGCGCGGCCCGCCGGGGTGGTTGAGGTCGAGATCATGGAGATTGTCCCGAGTGATCCGCCTGCTTGACGCCCAGCGCGATCTGGCCGCCGTGAAGGCGCTTTATGCCCGCAGCAGCGACTACTGGGCGCTGGCCACGCGCGGCGCGCCGGATCCGGCGCTGGCGGCCGCGTTCTTTACCCTGTGCCCGCCGGGTTGTGACCCGGGCGAGACGCAGCGGCTGGGCCTGTTTCAAGGCAGCGATCTGGTCGGGGTGGCCGAGTTGTCCTTTGGCTTTCCCGCGCCGGGTGATGGGTATCTGGGCCTGCAGATCCTGATCCCCGAGGCGCGGGGCAAGGGGCTGGGCCGGATCTTCCTGCGCGAGATCGAGGCACGGGCAAGGGCGGCGGGAGCGGCGCGGCTTTACCTTGGGGTGTTGGAGGAGAACCCGCGTGGCCGGGCGTTCTGGCGGCGCGAGGGGTTTCGGGAGACGGGTGTCAGCCGGTTTGACGCCGAGACCGGCCATGTGCTGCACCGGCTGGTCAAGGATCTGGACCGGGGGGCTGGCTGAGGCCGGGGAGCCTCCGGCGGGGGTATTTGGGCCAAAATGAACGCGCGAGGCGTTTCGGGAGGGGGAGCGTTTCGGGAGGGGGGCGGCAGGGTTGACTAGGGGGCCTCAGGGTTCGGGCGTGTCGGTGTCGGGTTGGCCTTCGCTGAGCCGGCCGCGGGCTGTGGTGGCGAGCCGTTCGTAGCGGCGGCGGAAGTCTTCGAGCTGTGTCTCGTCCAGTTCTTCGAGGTCGAGAAGCGCGTTTTGGGCGCCTTGGGTGGCGCGGATCAGCTCATCGAGCTTGAGCTGGATCGCGGCGGTGTCGCGGTTTTGCGTGTTCTGGATCAGGAATACCATGAGGAATGTGATGATGGTGGTCGAGGTGTTGATCACCAGTTGCCAGGTGTCGGAAAATCCTAAGAGCGGGCCGGAGACGATCCACAAGACGATCACGCAGAGCGCGAAAAGGAAGGTCGAGGGTCGCCCGCACCAGCGGGAGATGCGTTTGGCGAGCGTACCGTAGGGGTCAGCCATGGGGGCAGCTTCCTGAGAGGGGCACATGAAAAAGGGCGCTGTTGCCAGCGCCCTATTCCTATCAGCCTTTGGGGCAGATTACATCATCCCGTCCATGCCGCCCATGCCGCCCGGCATGCCGCCAGCCGGGGCCTTGTCGGCCGGCTTGTCGGCGATCATGGCCTCGGTGGTGATGAGGAGCGAGGCGACCGAAGCCGCGTCTTCCAGAGCGGTGCGCACAACCTTGGCCGGGTCGATGACGCCGAACTTGAACATGTCGCCATATTCTTCGGTCTGGGCGTTGAAGCCAAAGGTCTTGTCCGAGGATTCGCGGACCTTGCCAGCCACGACAGCCCCGTCAACGCCCGCGTTCTGGGCGATCTGGCGCAGCGGCGCTTCGATGGCGCGGCGGACGATGGCGATACCGGCGTTCTGGTCGGAGTTGGCGCCAACCAGACCATCCAGCGACTTGCCAGCCTGGATCAGGGCGACGCCGCCGCCGACCACGATGCCTTCTTGCACGGCAGCGCGGGTGGCGTTCAGCGCGTCATCCACGCGGTCCTTGCGTTCCTTGACCTCAACCTCGGTCATGCCGCCGACCTTGATCACGGCAACACCGCCAGCCAGCTTGGCCACGCGCTCTTGCAGCTTTTCACGGTCGTAGTCCGAGGTGGTTTCCTCGATCTGGGCGCGGATCTGGGCCACGCGGGCTTCGATCTCGGCCTTGGCACCGGCGCCATCAACGATGGTGGTGTTGTCCTTGTTGATCTGGATCTTCTTGGCGCGGCCCAGCATGTCGATGGTGACCGATTCCAGTTTCATGCCCAGATCGTCCGAAATCACCTGGCCGCCGGTCAGGATCGCGATGTCCTGCAGCATGGCCTTGCGACGGTCGCCAAAGCCCGGGGCCTTGACGGCAGCGATCTTCAGACCGCCCCGCAGCTTGTTGACCACGAGGGTCGCCAGAGCCTCGCCTTCGACGTCTTCAGCCACGATCACCAGCGGACGCTGCGACTGGATCACCGCTTCCAGCAGGGGGACCATCGGCTGCAGCGACGACAATTTCTTTTCGTGCAGCAGGATGAAGGCGTCTTCCAGTTCCGCAATCATCTTGTCGGCATTGGTGACGAAATAGGGCGACAGGTAGCCGCGGTCGAACTGCATGCCTTCCACGACGTCGGTCGAGGTTTCCAGGCCCTTGTTCTCTTCGACGGTGATGACGCCTTCGTTGCCGACTTTCTGCATCGCGTCGGCGATCTGGCGGCCGATTTCAGCTTCGCCGTTGGCCGAGATGGTGCCGACCTGAGCGACTTCAGCCGAGTCCTTCACCGGGCGGGCGGCGGCCTTGATGGCCTCCACGACCTTGGCGGTGGCCATGTCGATGCCGCGCTTGAGGTCCATCGGGTTCATGCCGGCAGCAACCGCCTTCATGCCTTCGCGGACAATGGCCTGGGCCAGAACGGTGGCGGTGGTGGTGCCGTCGCCAGCCTCGTCGTTGGTGCGGGAAGCGACTTCCTTCACCATTTGGGCGCCCATGTTTTCGAACTTGTCAGCCAGTTCGATTTCCTTGGCAACCGACACACCGTCCTTGGTGATGCGGGGCGCGCCGAAGGATTTGTCGATGACCACGTTGCGGCCTTTCGGGCCGAGGGTCACTTTCACAGCGTCAGCGAGGATGTTCACGCCGCGCAGCATGCGGTCGCGGGCATCGGTATCAAAACGAACGTCTTTCGCACCCATAGTGCTACTCCTTCAATTCATAGGGTTGGATGGATTGGCAGACATCGCAGGGTGGGGGTTCACCCCACCTTGCGGATCATCAGGAGATGATCCCCATGATGTCGCTTTCCTTCATGATCAGCAGCTCTTCGCCGTTCAGCGTGACCTCGGTGCCCGACCATTTGCCGAACAGCACCCGGTCGCCGGCCTTGACCGACATCGCGATCAGCTCGCCCGAATCCTTGCGCGCGCCTTCGCCGATGGCGACGACTTCGCCTTCAGCGGGCTTTTCCTTGGCGGTGTCGGGGATGATCAGCCCGCCCTTGGTCTTTTCTTCGGACTGGACGCGACGAACGACAACGCGGTCGTGCAGCGGTTTGAAAGCCATCTGGTAACACTCCCTTAGGTTTCCAGGTTTGAGTGGGATTAGCACTCATTATTGGTGAGTGCTAACGGGGCATGAGTTAGGCACAAGACGCGGCGCTGTCAATGGCGACTGTGCGAAAAATTCCGTGCAAGGGGGGCGGGCTTTGGCCTTGGCCGCGCGGGCGGGGCGTGGCAGTCTGGAGAAATTGAACCTTTGCATTTCATGTGAGCGATTGATAACGCCTTATCGGTGGCGGATGGGTCTTTGGCCCTTGGTAATGGGCCTTTGGGTGGCGGTTCTTTCGGCTTTGCCGGGGCGGCGGCGGGGGCCAGTTGTGCCGGAACGAATCTGATTGCGACCATGACCGAGGGCGAGCGGGCGCGGCTGATGGCGCGCGCCCATGCCGTGCCTTATCCGCAAGGCAACCTGTGGCTGGCGCGGCGGGGGGGCGAGGAGATTTTTCTGGTCGGCACGCTGCACATGGACGATCCGCGCCATGACCCGACGATGGAGCGGCTGCAGCCGATGCTGGACCGGGTGACAAGCGAGCTGGTCGAGGCGGGGCCGGAGGAGATGGCGGCCTTGCAGGCGCGGCTGGCGCGCGAGCCGGAGTTGATGATCCGCACCGAGGGCCCGACCCTGCGCGAAGCGTTGACGCCCGAGCTGTGGGACAAGCTTGCCGAGGCGATGCGGGCGCGTGGTGTGCCGCCCTTCATGGTGGCCAAGATGCAGCCCCGGTATCTGTCGATGCTGTTGTCGATCCCGCCTTGTGCGCTGGGGGCGATGGGCGAGGATCTGGGGCTGGATGCCCAGGTGATCGCGGCGGCCGAGGCGCGGGGGCTGCCAGTCAGGGCGCTGGAGGCCTATGACACGCTGTTCACGCTGTTCGACATGCTGTCGGCGGAGGATCAGCTGTCGATGATCACCGCAAGCCTTGCCGTCGAGGACCGGGTCGAGGACATGTCGGTGACCATGACGGATGCCTATTTCGACGAGGAGGCGCGGCTGATCTGGGAGTTCAGCCGCGCGCAGGCCCTGACGGTCGAGGGATATAGCCCCGAGCGGGTGGATCGCGAGTTTGCGATGATGGAAGAGGCCTTGATGGTGCGGCGCAATCAGGCCTGGATCCCGGTCTTGACAGCGGCGGCGGCGGATGGTCCTGTGCTGGCGGTCTTTGGTGCGTTGCACCTGTCGGGCGATCAAGGGGTGCTGGCCTTGTTGCAGGCCGAAGGGTTCACGCTGGAAAGGCTGCCGTTTCGATGACATCCCGCCTTGATCTGGCCGGTCACCGGCTGATCCGCCTGACGGTTCTGGACCTTGGGCTGTTTGACGTTGGTCCGGGCAATCGGCTGATCGGGATTCCGGGGTTTCTTTTGGAAACCGCGGATGGGCAGGGCAAGGGCGCGAAGATCCTGTTCGATACCGGCTTTGATCCGGCCTATGCCCGCGCGCCCGAGGCCACGGCGGCGCGCGACGGGTTGGCGAGTTTCGGGGTGCTGGTGGGGTTCGGGACCGAACAGACTGCCGAGGGGCAATTGGCGCTTACGGGCTTGACGCCTGCCGATGTCAGCCATGTCATCCTGAGCCATGGCCATATCGACCATGTCGGCTCCTTGCCGCTGTTTGCCCATGCCGAGATCATCCTGACCGCAATCGAGCGCGCCGATCCGGCGCCGTGCTATTTCGGCGCGGTCCGCCCGATTGCCTGGCCGGATGCGCGCTATCGCACGATCACCGGAGAGGTCGCGCTGTGTCAGGGCATCCGGCTGATCCCGACGCCCGGCCATACGCCGGGGCATCTGTCGGCGCTCTTGGCGCTGCCGGATGGGCGGCAGGTGCTCTTGGCCGCCGATGCGATCAACCGGATCTCCGAGCCGGACGAGGGCTTTGCCGATGTGCGCGATCCGGCGGCCGCCATGGCGAGTTATCAGCGGCTGATGGCCCATGTCGCGGCCACGGGGGCCAAGGTGATCTATGGCCATGAGCCGAGCCAATGGGCCGATCTGCCCAAGGCGCCGGTGGCCTATTGATGGACCGTGGCGCGCTGATCCTTCTGTTCGGGGCGACGCTGGCCTGGTCCACATCCGGGCTTTTTGCACGCGCCATTCCCTTGGACACCCCGACGGTCATCCTGTGGCGCGGGCTGTTTGGCGCGGCCGGGCTGGTTGCCACGCTTTACTGGATGAAGGGCTCGGCGGGCTTTGCCGATTTCACCCGGCTGGGGCGGGCGGGGTGGCTTTATGCGCTGATGTCGGGCATCGGGATGTTGTTCTTTGTCGGCGCACTGAAGGCGACCACCATTGCCAATGTCGCGATCATTTACGCGACGGTGCCGTTTGCCGCCGCCGCCCTTGGTTGGCTGGTGCTGCGCGAGGTGCCAAGCCGGGTGGCGATGCTGGCCTCGGGGCTGGCGCTGCTGGGTGCGGTGATCATGGTGGGGCTGGGCGGTGACGGCCGCTGGCAGGGGGATCTGATGGCGGTGGGGATGGTCTTGGCCATGGCGGGGATCATCGTGATTGCCCGCGCCCGGCCCGAGATGCCGGCCCTGGCGGCCGGCACGATCTCGGCCATTTGGGCGCCCTTGGCCTGTTTGCCCTTTGCCATGATGGTGGGCATCACGCCGGGCAATGTCGCCTTGATGGCGGCCTTCGGGCTGGTGAACTCCACCCTTGGATTTGCGCTGTTCGTTTATGGCTCGCGCCGGGCGGCCCCGGTGGTGACCGGGTTGATGGGGGCTTTGGAGACGCCGCTGACGCCCTTGTGGGTTTGGCTAATCTTTGCCGAAACACCTTCGGCGGCGACGCTGGCCGGAGGGGCGGTCGTGATGCTGGCGGTGGGCTGGTTCATCGTGGTGGAAAGCCGCAGGCCTGCCCCGCCAAATCCCCCGCCACACCCCCCGGCGCATCCCGGTTGATCCGGCTGTTGCTGCAACGCAGCATTCTTGTGGGAACCAGCCCCGTCCCCCGTGACAAAGCCAGCGCCCGAGCCTATAAGCCGGGCCAAATCGCAACCCATAGGCAGTTCCATGACCACGCTTGTTTTTGGCCACAAATCCCCTGACACCGACTCCACCGGATCGCCCATCATCTGGGCCTGGTATCTGAACGAGGTGAAGGCCACCAAGGCCGAGGCCGTTCTTCTGGGCGAGCCCAATACCGAGGCGGCCTTTGTGCTGAAGCATTGGGATTGCCCCAAGCCGCGCATTGCAACCGAGATGGCCGATGGCACCAAGGCGGTGATCGTTGACACCAACAACCCGGCCGAGTTGCCTGCCAATGTCAATGCGCTGGATGTGGTGGCGATCATCGACCATCACAAGCTGGTCGGGGGCCTGGAAACCAAGGGTCCGATCGACATCACCATTCGCCCCCTAGCCTGCACCGCGACCTTGATGCATGACCTGATGGGGGCCGATGCGGCGACGATGCCGAAATGGGTGAAGGGGTTGATGCTGTCGTGCATCCTGTCGGACACGCTGGAGTTCCGTTCGCCCACGACCACGGCGCATGACAAGGCGCTGGCCGAGGCGCTGGCAGCCGATCTGGGCCTGTCGATTGCGGACTATGCCGCCAAGCTTTTTGAAGCCAAGTCGGATGTCGGGGCCTTCTCGGACGCCGAACTGTTGCGGATGGATTCAAAGGAATACACCGTCGCGGGCAAGGAACTGCGCGTTTCGGTGCTGGAGACCACCGCGCCGAAGGTCATTCTGGACCGCAAGGCCAGCCTGATGAATTCGATGGTTGGCGTGGCGAAAGAGGATGGGGCCGATCAGGTGTTGTTGTTCGTGATCGACATCCTGAAAGAGGAGGCCACGCTTCTGGTGCCGAATGATCTGGTCAAGGCGCTGGCCGAAGCCTCGTTCGGGGTGAAGGTGACGGGCGACACCGTGGTGATCCCCGGCCTGATGAGCCGGAAAAAGCAGATCATCCCGGCCTTGAAGCTGTAAGCGCCGCCCAAGGGTTTTGGAACACAAGCAAAGGCCGGGTCTTGCTCCCGGCCTTTTGCTTTGCCCTGCAACCCGCTACACCACTTGCCAACAGCATGAGGCCCCCATGACCAAGATCATTTCTTCGCTTGCCGATATCGCCGCACAATATGACGCGGTGTTTTGTGATTTGTGGGGCTGTCTGCACAATGGCAAGACCCCCTTCCCCGAGGCTGTGGCGGCCTTGCGCGGGTTTCGCCAAGGTGGCGGCAAGGTGGCCTTGGTGACCAATGCACCGCGCCCGCGTGCGACGGTGATCGCGCAACTGGACCGCATGGGCGTGCCGCGCGAGGCCTGGGATCTGGTGGTGTCATCCGGCGATGCGGCGCAGGCGGCGATGCTTGCCGGCGCGGTGGGGCGCAAGGTGGCCCATATCGGGGCCGAGAAGGATGAGGATTTCTTCTCGATCCTGCCCGAAGGGGCTATGGCCCCCGAGCGGGTGGGGATGCTGGAGGCCGAGGGCATTGTCTGCACCGGGCTGGCCGATGATCTGACCGAAACGCCGGACGACTATCGCGCCCAGCTTTTGCTGGGCAAGACGCGGGGCCTGCCGATGCTGTGCGCCAACCCCGACATCATCGTCGACATGGGGGACAAGCGGCTTTACTGCGCGGGGGCCTTGGCCGAGGATTATGCCGCGATGGGCGGCACGGTCTTTTACTATGGCAAGCCGCATCCGCCGATCTATGACCTGGCGCGGCGGGAACTGGCACTGGAAGAGCCGCGCATCCTGTGCATCGGCGACGGGATTGCCACCGATGTGCAGGGCGGGATGTCCGAGGGGCTTGACACGCTCTTTATCACCGGGGGCATTGCGGCGGCGCATTTTGGCCCCGATCCGGCCCGGCCGGACATGGCGCGGCTTGAGGCCTGGATCGCCACCCAGCGGATCTATCCGACCTATGCCATGGGGCATCTGGGCTGACGCCGAACCGCCGTGTAACAAAATTGCGCCTTGGGTCGCATTTGTGAACGAAAGCTTCGCGTCCATGTTGTTCCGCGATGCAGCATCGCCTATGCTGCGGGGCGACATGAACGGGAATCACCCCATGCTGGACAATATGCCCCGCGGCACGATCTGCATCGAAGACCTTGAGATTGGCATGACGCGCAATCTGCGCAAGCTTGTCACCGACCGCGATATCGAGCTGTTTGCCGAGGTTTCGACCGACCGAAACCCGGTACATTTGGATGATGCCTATGCCCAGGACACCATCTTTCAGGGCCGGATTGCCCATGGGATGCTGACGGCGGGCCTGATTTCGGCGGTGATTGGCGAGCAGTTGCCCGGCCATGGCACGGTCTATCTGGGCCAGAGCCTGAAGTTCATGGCCCCCGTGCGCCCCGGCGATATGGTGGAAGCGGTGGTGAAGGTCACCGCAATCGATCACGCGCGTCGCCGGGTGACCCTTGAAACCCATTGTGCAGTGGGCGATACGGTGGTTCTGAAGGGTGAGGCGCTGGTTCTGGCGCCCAGCCGCAAGTTCGACTGACAGACGGGCGGGGCCCTCCCCGTCGCACGGGGCAAGATGCAGGTTTTCAAGCACTGGACTGATGTTCCGGCCATGGCGCGGGGCGCATCGGTGGCGATGGGCAATTTCGACGGGGTTCATCTGGGCCACCAGTTGGTGATCGGGCTTGCCCGCCGCGATGCGCCTTTGGGCGTTGTCACCTTTGAGCCCCACCCGCGCGAGTTCTTCTCTCCCGGGGCGGCGCCCTTCCGGCTGATGAATGCCGAGGCGCGGGCCAATCGGCTGGCCAAGATGGGGGTGGAGCGGCTGTTTGAGCTGCCTTTTGACGCCACCATGGCCAGCCTGTCGCCGGAGGCCTTTTGCCGTGAGGTTCTGGCGGGGGGCCTGGGTGTCAGCCATGTTGTCGTGGGGGCAGACTTCTGCTTTGGCGCCGGGCGCAAGGGCAAGGCGGCGGATCTGGTGGCCATGGGGCAGGAGATGGGCTTTGCGGTGACCATCGCCGATCTGGTGCAGCATGGGGCCCGGGAAATCTCGTCCACCGCGATCCGGCAGGCCTTGGCCGTGGGCAACCCGCGCGAGGCGGCGGCGATGCTGGGGCACTGGCACCGGATTGAGGGCGAGGTCATGCACGGCGAAAAGCGGGGCCGCGAGTTGGGCTATCCCACCGCCAACATGAGCGTGGCGGGTCTGCATTTGCCGCGGTTTGGGGTTTACGCGGTGAAGGTCGATGTGTTGAGCGGGCCGCAGGCGGGCAGCTATCTGGGGGCGGCGAGCCTTGGCATCCGCCCGCAGTTTGGCGGGGCGGTGCCGAACCTTGAGACCTTCATCTTTGATTTCAAGGGCGATCTTTATGGCCATCACCTGTCGGTCGCCTTGGTGGATTATCTGCGGCCTGAGATGAAGTTTGACGGGTTGCAGGGGCTGTTGGACCAGATGGCGGCCGATTGCGACCGCGCACGGGAGATTCTGGCGGGGGTTTGAGGGGCGGGCCCCAAACGCCCCCCACCCCCAGCCCCTCCCCACGGGGGGGAGGGGAGATGACCTGCGATCAACCCCCCTTCCCTTTTCCCGCGCCAAGGCCCAATTTGCCGCCATGGAAAATTTGCGCCCCCGGTTTTGGGAAACCATCCCGCTGAAGAAGATGACGGCCCCCGAATGGGAGGCGCTGTGCGACGGTTGCGGCAAGTGTTGCCTGAACAAGATCGAATATGAGGACACGGGCGAGGTGGAATATACCCGCGTGGCCTGCCGTCTTCTGGATGATGCGACCTGTCGCTGCGGCGATTATGCCAACCGCTTCACCCATGTGCCGGAATGTATCCGGCTGAACCCAAAGACCATTCCGCGCATCGCCTATTGGCTGCCCGCGACCTGCGCCTACAAGCTGTTGCACAATGGCAAGTCGCTGCCCGACTGGCACCCTCTGGTCACGGGCGATCCGCTGTCCACCCATAAATCTGGCAATTCCATGCGCAACAAGACGGTGTCCGAGGCGGCGGTGTCGGAAGATGACTGGGACGTTTACGTGTTTCAGGAGGACATCTGAATGTGGTTCACATCGGACAATGCCAGCGGGGCAGCACCTGAGGTGATGGCGGCGGTGACGGCGGCCAATGCGGGCTATGCGCGCAGCTATGGGGCTGATGCGTTCATGGACCGGGCGCGCGACCAGATCCGCGAGATTTTCGAGGCGCCTGAGGCGGCGGTTTATCTGGTGGCGACGGGCACCGTGGCCAATGCGCTGGCGCTGTCCTTGTATTGCCCGCCGTGGGGGGCGGTGTTTTGCCACCAGCACGCACATATCACCGAGGATGAATGCGGCGCGCCGGAATTTTACATGCATGGGGCCAAGCTTGTGCTGGTGCATGGCGCGCATGGCCGGATGGATCCGGCGGCGCTGGAGGCGGCGATCGTCAAGGCCAAGGGGTCTGGTGTGCATGGGGTGCAGCCCGGCGCGGTGTCGATCACCAATGTGACCGAGGCGGGCACGGTGCATTCGGTGGCCGGGGTGGCGGCCTTGGCCGCGGTGGCGCGCGCCCATGGCCTGCCCGTGCATCTGGATGGTGCGCGGTTTGCCAATGCTTTGGTTGCCACCGGCGCCACAGCGGCCGAGATGACCTGGAAGGCGGGCGTGGATGTGGTGTCCTTTGGCGGCACCAAGAATGGCTGCATGGGGGTCGAGGCCGTGGTGATCTTTGACCCGGCGAAGGTTTGGGAATTTGAGCTGCGGCGCAAGCGCGGCGGGCATTTGTTCTCAAAGCACCGGTTCTTGTCGGCGCAGATGGTGGGATATCTGGAAGACGGGCTGTGGCTGCGGCTGGCGGCCCATGCCAATGCCATGGGCGCACGGCTTGCGCGGGGGCTGGCGCAGATGCCCGATGTGACGATGGTGCATCCGGTGGAGGCCAATATCCTGTTTCCCGAATGGGCAACGGGCACCCATGCCCGGCTGGAGGCTGCAGGCGCGGCCTATTACCCCTTCCCCGCGCCCATGGGGCGCGAGCGGGCGCGGCTGGTGGCCAGTTGGTCGACGACCGAGGCGGATGTGGACTGGTTCCTGGCCGCTTTGCGGGGGTAACACGCACCTCCTCGTCAACGTCGACGCTCGGGGTCGCTCGTCGGGAGGTCCCGACGAGACGCCGAAGCCGGTCGAGGCGTGTCAGCTGGCCGCGAGATGGGCGGTGGCCAGCGCAGCCAGATCGTTGGGATGGGTCAGCGGCAGCATATGCGCTGCCTTCGCCACGCTGGCGCAGCGGGCGTTCGGCAGGCGGCGGGCGAGTTCGGCGTGATTGGCCGCAATGATGGCGGGGCTGAGCGCGCCTTCGACCAGGAGAACCGGCAGGCGCAGCGCCTCTAGCCCGCCCGCGCGCAGGAGGCCCTTGCTGTCGTCCAGAAGCGCGGGGTTTTGCGCCGCGATCAGGTGGATGCGGTCGATGATGTAATCACGGGCACGATCAGGCAGGCTGTCTAAAGGCTCACCCGTGCCCCAAAGCCCGTGGAAGAGCCGCGCGGCGCCCAGACGGTCGCCTGCGTCGAGCAGGCGGGCAACGCCCAGGTGTTCGCCTTGAAACGCCGTCGAGGCCGGGGCCCCTGCCGCGCGGGCGGCGGCGAAGAGCACGGGTTCAATGAGCATCAGGCTGCGCACCAGGTCAGGCCGGGTCAGCGCCACGCGCAAGGCCAGCGTGCCGCCGAAGGAATGGCCAAAGAGGTCGATGGGCGCGCCCTGCCCCAAAGCTTCGGCCATGGCGATGGCATCGGCGGTAGCCGCATCATGCAGATCGGTCACGCCGTCCCAATCGGGCGCGCGGCCGTGGCCGGTCTGGTCAAAGCCGGTCAGGGTGATGCCGGTCAGCCGCTCGGCCAGGCCCCGGCATGGGCCAGGCTGCAATGCAGCGCAAGAACCGGGCGGTCGCCGCCACAGGACCAGTGGCGATGCGGCGGCAGAGGGCGGGGCGTGTCGAACATTCACAGCTTTCCGGCGAGATAAAGATCAAGATCGTCCAGACGGTCTTGCCCCCAGAATTTCTCGGTGTCCACCAGGAAAAACGGCACGCCGAACACTCCGCGCGAGACGGCCTCTTCCAGATTGGCGGCATAGGTTTCGGCCGCCATCAGCATGCCGCGGTCGGCAACGCTCGCGTCAAAGTCATGGGCCACCAGAAGCGGGCGCAGGGTGTCGTCGTCGGAAATGTCGCGCCCCTCGGCCCACATGGCGCGGGAAAGGGCGGCGACAAGGCCCGGCAGGTCGCCGCCGCCTGCGGCCTGGGCCGCGATCACCGCATAGGCGGCGGGCGCAGGGTTGGATGCTGCAAACATCGGCTGCGGGTCAAAGGGCAGGCCAAGCTTGCGCGCCTGCCGGGCGCGGTCCATCGCCGAATAGTCGTTCCGCGAGGGGTGGCGTTCGGCCCGGACCTTGCCGCCGGTGCGGGGGAAAAGCTGGGTCACATCAAGCGGCTTGTAGACCAGCGTCGCGCCGTGGCGGGCGGCGATTTCGGCCGGCCGGGTGCCCGCAAGATAGACATAGGGCGATTGGAGCGCCAGGAAGTAATCAATCTGCGCCATTTCCATACCCTTTCGTGCGGCGAACTTTCCCAAAGCCTAACCGGGTGATAAGCGGTGTCAACGCCACGATTCCGCTGCGAATCCCCTGCCCAAGGTGCCCCATGCCGCCGATCAACGAACCCAAGCTCATTTCTGGCAATGCCAACCTGTCGCTTGCCAAGGGCATCGCCCGGCGCATGTCGATGCACCGGGGGATGAGTGTCAACCTTTTCGATGCCCGGGTCGAGCGGTTCAACGATGGCGAGGTCTTCGTCGAGGTGTTCGAGAATGTGCGCGGCGAGGATATGTATATCATCCAGCCGACCTCGCGGCCTGCGAATGACAACCTGATGGAACTCCTCATCATGTGTGACGCGCTGCGGCGGTCGTCGGCGGACCGGATCACCGCCGTGATCCCCTATTTCGGCTATGCCCGTCAGGACCGCCGCGCCAAGGCGCGAACGCCGATCTCGGCCAAGCTGGTGGCGAATTTGCTGACCGAGGCGGGGGTGGACCGGGTGCTGACGCTGGATCTGCATGCGGCGCAGATTCAGGGGTTCTTCGATATTCCGGTGGACAACCTTTATGCCAGCCCGATCTTTGCCTTGGATATTGAACACCATTTCAAGGGCAAGATGCAGGATCTGATGGTGGTGTCCCCCGACGTGGGCGGCGTGGCCCGCGCGCGGGAGCTGGCCAAGCGGATCAACGCGCCCTTGGCCATTGTCGACAAGCGCCGCGAAAAGGCCGGGGAAGTTGCGGGCATGACGGTGATCGGCGATGTGTCGGGCAAGACCTGCATCATCGTGGATGACATCTGCGACACGGCCGGGACGCTGTGCAAGGCGGCGGAGGTGCTGTTGGAAAACGGCGCGGTTGAGGTTCATTCCTATATCACCCATGGCGTGCTGTCGGGCCCTGCGGTGGAGCGGGTGACAAATTCAGTGATGAAATCGCTGGTGATCACGGATTCGATCGAGCCGACCGAGGCGGTCAAGACCTGCCCGAATATCCGCATCGTGCCGACCGCGCCGATGTTCGGTCAGGCGATTTTGAACATCTGGGGCGGCATGTCGGTGTCATCGCTGTTTGAAACGGACACGCTGGTGCCGATTTATGAGGGGTTTTACCCGCGGGGGTGAGGGGTGTCTCACGGTTAGACGTTTTGCGAGGCCAATCTTTTCATGAGGTTGGCCTGAACGGATTCAGGAATTGTTAAGGTTTGTACCGGTCCTCCGGGCATTTGGCTATGGGGCAGGCCGCCTGTGCCTAAGCCCGCGCAGCGAGGTGTGTCGACTGGCAGATTTGCGGGACGAAGCCGATGTTCGCTTCGGCTGTACCAATTGCTACTTTCGTTAGGCAGTTCAGACCACTGCGCGAATGGTCAAAACTTGTCTATTCTCTCCATCGACGTGCAACCCTGAGGCGAACGGCAAAGACTGTCGGAATCGTTGATGAAGTTTTGCCGAGTGAGGTGGGAGAGTGAGTTTCTTGCGCACGTTGCTGTTTGTAATTGTGGCAGTTATGGCCAGCACAGCCGTTTCTGCGGTGGCTCATGTCTATCGATATGGATGGGACGCCGCCACCTACAACGGGCAAGACCTTTGGGCAGTATTTTTCCTGGGTATCGGCGGTGCCTTTGTGCCGCTTGCCATCTCAACTGTGATTGCCGGGATTAGGACTCCCTTATCACGATCTAGCGGCTTCCTTAGAGCGTGGTTAGTAATCTTTGCTATAGCAACCCTGGTATTCGCAGCACCAACTTTCTATGTCGCCTCCAGTTTAGACTGAGGAAAATCTGTTGAGATCATTTTTTTCTCCATTTTTGTTTGCTGCCGTGATGGGCGCGCCCGCTCTTGCTGAAGTCGGAATATGCCCGATCTCAGCAAACTTTATTACTTAGCCTGAAACGCGCGAGACGACAGAACAAGTTGGATCCGTTTCCATAAAAGGCACGATAAAACGTGTCTTTGTCGATCGTGCAATGGTTCAAATTGAGTGCACGGAAATTGCTCCAGATCAGTTCTTCCCGGGTCAGAACGACGCTACTATTCTCACAAACTACATCCGTTTCTGGTCGATTGAGCCGATCGATCAGGCGTATCGAGACGGCGACAACTTTGTGATCGAGGGCACAAAAGAAATCCAGGGAACTGAAGTCACATACACCTATCGACTGTTCCGGTTTGAGAACAGCTTCGCAATGGTCGCAACGGGCGTGCCATACGGAGGTCAACCGTCTGATGTTGAGCGCTTTCTCTCAAGTATCGAGGTGACATCAGCGGCTCCCGAACCATTCACGGCAGAAGAATTGGCGGAAGGTAGGCGCAACCATACCGCGGCTTGCTTGCCTGCGGTTCGCGCGGACAACGACGCGCGGCAGTTAGGGCTTAGCGAAGTCGAAATGACCTATTTTTGCTCTTGTACCGGGCAAAGGTACTTTGCTGAGTTCACTCGGCTTGAGCTTAGCGCACTGGCTATGGGCGACGATACTTCGCTTGAACAAAGGCGTTCAAGTATTCAGACTGAGTGCCTTGAAGAAGCGATAAGGTAGCCCACACGGCACTGGCGTAAGCACATGAACGTTCAATTCCGCCGCAATCTGGCTCAGATGTGTGCGCGATGATGCGATAACAGACATCTAAGCAAGGTGCAGCATCGGTCACTATGGGCTCAAACCTGCCATTTCCCCCTCACATCACATCCAAATCCTCCTCGTCCCGCACCGCGCCAATCGCGGTCCAGTCGGCGCGGATGCGGGCGCCGCGGGTGTCGGCCCAGGTGCGGAAGACCAGATGGAAGCCCTTGGCGGTGATTTTCTCGGCCGTCAGATCGGCGCGGGCGTTGTGGGCGTGGTCGGTGTCCCACATGGAAATGGCGACCATGACGGCGGGCGGCTCGGTGAAGGGGGGCTTCAAGCTGATGACATGGCGGCTTTCGCGGTCGCCCTGCCCCGTCCACATCACCCCGCCATCGGCAAAGTCGGAAAACAGGACGCGGCTGCCCTGAAGGATGCCCACCCGGCCTGCGGAAATGCGTTTCATGAAAAATCCTGTCTGCCTTTTGGTCAGTTTATGCACAAAACAACCGGAAGATGCCAGAAAATGCAAAGGCCCCGGAAAACCGGGGCCCTTTTATCAGGCGCGTGGCGGGATCAGTGGCCGACAGCGGCGCGCAGCGCCACGAGATCGGCCATCGCCTTGTCGGCGGCGTCCTTGTCCGAGGCCACGGCGGTGGCTTCGGACGCGTCGGCAATCAGCTGGTCCATCAGCGCAGGCGTCACCTCATCCACCGGCACGGCGCGTTCGGCCAGAACCGAGACGCCTGCGGCAGAGATTTCGGCAAAGCCGCCGGTGACGACATAGGACTTGGTGCCCTCGGCCGAAATGGCCTTGAGGATGCCGGGGCGGAGCGTGGTGATGGTGGGGGCGTGCCCCTCCATCGCCGTCATGTCGCCGTCGGCGCCCGGAATCTGCACCTCGGTCGCCTGAACAGATGCAAGCTTCCGTTCGGGCGAGACGAGGTCGAATTGCAGGGTGGCTGCCATGATGCCCCCTTACGCCGCTGCCGCGGCGAGTTTCTGGGCCTTGGCTTTCACTTCCTCGATGTCGCCGACCATGTAGAAGGCGGCTTCGGGCAGGTGGTCGTATTCGCCGGCAACCACGGCCTTGAACGAGGCGATGGTCTTGTCCAGCGGGACCTGAACGCCGTCCGAGCCAGTGAACACTTTCGCAACGTCGAAGGGCTGCGACAGAAAGCGCTGGATCTTCCGGGCGCGGGCCACGGTCAGTTTGTCTTCTTCGCTGAGTTCGTCCATGCCGAGGATGGCGATGATGTCCTGCAGCGACTTGTAGCGCTGAAGGATGCCCTGCACCGAACGGGCGACGTTGTAGTGTTCCTGACCGATGACGGCCGGGTCCAGAAGGCGCGAGGTCGAGTCGAGCGGGTCCACGGCCGGGTAGATGCCGAGTTCCGAGATGGCGCGCGACAGAACGGTCGTGGCGTCGAGGTGGGCAAACGAAGTGGCCGGAGCCGGGTCGGTAAGGTCGTCGGCCGGAACGTAGATGGCCTGCACCGAGGTGATCGAGCCTGCCTTGGTCGAGGTGATGCGTTCCTGCAGCGCGCCCATGTCGGTGGCGAGCGTCGGCTGGTAGCCCACGGCCGAAGGGATACGGCCGAGAAGTGCCGACACTTCGGAACCGGCTTGGGTGAAGCGGAAGATGTTGTCGACGAAGAACAGAACGTCGGTGCCGGACTGGTCGCGGAACTGTTCGGCCAAGGTCAGGCCGGTCAGCGCCACGCGGGCACGGGCCCCCGGCGGTTCGTTCATCTGGCCGTAGACAAGGGCCACTTTCGACGCGGTCAGGTCATCAATCTTGATAACGCCGGATTCGATCATTTCGTGGTAAAGGTCGTTGCCTTCACGGGTCCGTTCACCCACGCCTGCGAACACCGAGTAGCCCGAGTGCACCTTGGCGATGTTGTTGATGAGTTCCATGATGAGAACGGTCTTGCCCACGCCGGCGCCGCCGAAGAGGCCGATCTTGCCGCCCTTGGCGTAAGGCGCCAAGAGGTCGATCACCTTGATGCCGGTCACGAGGACCTGCGATTCCGTGGCCTGTTCCGAGAAGGAGGGCGCAGGCTGGTGGATGGCGCGGGTTTCTTTCGCAACGACCGGGCCCTTTTCGTCCACCGGCTCGCCGATGACGTTCAGGATGCGGCCAAGGGTGGCGTCGCCCACCGGAACCGAGATCGGCGCGCCGGTGTCGGTGACGCCCGCGCCGCGCACGAGACCTTCGGTTGCGTCCATGGCGATGCAGCGCACGGTGTTTTCGCCAAGGTGCTGGGCCACTTCGAGGACCAGTTTCTTGCCGTTGTTGTCGGTGACGAGCGCGTTCAGAATTGCGGGAAGCGCGCTTTCGAATTGCACGTCAACCACGGCGCCGATGATTTGGGTGACCTTGCCCGCAGCTTTGGCCGCAGCAGCAGTCGCTTTCGTTGCTCTTGCCATTTACGTTCGTCCTTTTCGTCAGAGCGCTTCCGCGCCCGAAATGATTTCGATGAGCTCTTTGGTGATCGCAGCCTGACGCGAGCGGTTATACTGGATGGTCAGCTTGTTGATCATGTCGCCCGCGTTGCGCGTCGCGTTGTCCATGGCGGACATCCGCGCGCCCTGTTCCGAGGCGCCATTTTCCAGAAGAGCGGTAAAGACCTGCGTGGCCACGCCCCGCGGCAGAAGGTCGGCCAGAATGGCCTCTTCACCGGGTTCATAGTCATACTGGGCCGAAGAGGCCGCGCCTTCGAACACGGCAGGGATGACCTGCTGTGCGGTCGGGATCTGCGAAATCACCGACTGGAAGCGGTTGAAGAACAGCGTCACCACGTCACATTCGCCTGCTTCAAAGCGGGCGAGGATGTCGCGGGCAATGGTCTGGGCATTGCCATAGCCAATGCGCTTGACTTCCGACAGATCGACATGGCCGACGAAATACTGGCCGAGGTCACGGCGCAGCTGTTCGCGGCCTTTCTTGCCGACGGTCAGGATCTTGATCGTCTTGCCCGCAGCCAGCAGTTCATTGGCACGCGACCGGGCAAGGCGCACGATGGTCGAGTTAAAGCCACCGCAAAGCCCGCGTTCTGCGGTCATCACCACCAGAAGATGCACCTGATCCTTGCTGTTGCCGACAAGAAGCTGAGGTGCGCTTTCCGATTTGCCCACACCGGCGGCAAGGCTGCCCATGACGGCAGACATGCGTTCGGCATAGGGGCGCGCGGCTTCGGCAGCGTCTTGCGCGCGGCGAAGCTTCGCCGCGGCAACCATCTGCATGGCCTTGGTGATCTTCCGCGTGTTCTTCACGCTTCCGATGCGGTTCTTAAGGTCCTTTAGGCTGGGCATCTGCCTTCTCCCTCAGGGTTGCTTAAGCGAAGTCTTTGGCGAAGGCGTCGAGTTGCGCGCGGATGGCTTTCTCCAGATCGCCCGCGACTTTGCGGTCGTTCTTGGTGATGTCTTCCAGAAGAGCCTTGCCGGTGGTGCGCAGGTGCTTCAGGAGCCCCGCTTCGAACCGGCCCACGTCCTTGACCGCGATCTTGTCGATATAGCCGTTGGTGCCCGCGTAGATCACGCAGACGATTTCGGCGTTGGTCATGGGCGAGTACTGGTTCTGCTTCATCAGCTCAGTCAGGCGCGCGCCACGGTTCAGGAGGGCCTGGGTCGAGGCGTCAAGGTCGGAACCGAACTGGGCGAAGGCTGCCATTTCGCGATACTGGGCAAGCTCCAGTTTCACCTTGCCGGCAACCGACTTCATGGCCGAGGTCTGGGCCGAGGAGCCCACGCGAGACACCGAAAGACCGGTGTTCACGGCCGGGCGGATGCCCTGGTAGAAGAGTTCGGTTTCCAGGAAGATCTGGCCGTCGGTGATCGAGATCACGTTGGTCGGGATGAAGGCCGACACGTCGCCGCCCTGGGTTTCGATGATCGGCAGAGCGGTCAGCGAGCCAGCGCCGAAATCTTCGTTCAGCTTGGACGAACGTTCCAAGAGGCGCGAGTGCAGGTAGAACACGTCGCCCGGATAGGCTTCACGGCCCGGCGGACGGCGCAGCAGAAGCGACATCTGACGGTATGCAACGGCCTGCTTCGACAGGTCATCATAGATGATGAGCGCATGGCGGCCATTGTCGCGGAAGTATTCCGCCATGGCGGTCGCGGCGTAGGGCGCGAGGAACTGCATCGGAGCGGGGTCCGAAGCGGTGGCGGCGACGACGATGGTATAGTCGATGGCGCCGGTTTCTTCGAGCTTCTTCACCAGCTGGGCCACGGTCGAACGCTTTTGCCCGATGGCGACGTAGATGCAGTAAAGCTTCTTCGATTCGTCCGAACCGGCAGCCTCGTTATAGGACTTCTGGTTCAGGATGGTGTCGAGCGCCACGGCGGTCTTGCCGGTTTGACGGTCGCCGATGATGAGTTCACGCTGACCACGGCCAACGGGGATCATGGCGTCGACGGCCTTCAGGCCGGTGGCCATCGGTTCGTGAACCGATTTGCGGGGAATGATGCCGGGAGCTTTCTGGTCGGCGATCCGACGCTCGGCCGCCTTGATCGGGCCTTTGCCGTCGATCGGGTTGCCAAGGCCGTCCACGACGCGGCCCAGAAGCGCGTCACCGGCGGGCACGTCCACGATGGACTTGGTGCGCTTGACGGTGTCGCCTTCCTTGATGTCCTGGTCGGAGCCGAAGATCACGACGCCGACGTTGTCAACTTCGAGGTTGAGCGCCATGCCGCGGATCCCGCCGGGGAATTCCACCATTTCACCGGCCTGGACATTGTCCAGCCCGTGCACGCGGGCGATCCCGTCGCCGACGCTGAGCACACGGCCCACTTCGGCCACTTGTGCGTCCTTGCCGAAGTTCTTGATCTGGTCCTTAAGGATCGCAGAGATCTCAGCAGCCTGAATTCCCATCACCCAACCTCTTTCATTGCATTCTGGAGAGCTGCGAGCTTCGATTTGACCGAGGTGTCGATCATGGTCGAGCCGAGCTTGACGATAAGACCGCCGATGAGGCTTTCATCAACGGTGGTGTTCAGTTTGACGGTCTTGCCGACCTTGGCCTTCAGCGTTTCGGCCAGTTTCTTGGCCTGCGCGGCCGAGAGCTTGGTGGCCGAGACGACATCTGCGGTCATCTCGCCGTTTTCAACCGCGATGCGGGCCTTCAGATCGGCCACAAGCTGCGGCAGCACGAAGAGACGGCGGTTGCGGGCCATGAGCGCCAGCGTGTTGGCCATCAGGTCCGACAGGCCCATCTTGGCGGCCACGGCAGCGATGGCGGCGGCCTGTTCGGCGCGCGCGATCACCGGAGAGGCGATCACATCGGACAAGTCGGGGCTGGCGGCCAGTGCGGCCTTGAGCGCGTCGGCGTCTGCCTCAAGCGATTTGAGGCTTTTGGCTTCCTTGGCGAGTTCGAACAAGGCCTGGGCGTAACGCCCGGCGATGCCCTGCGAGATCGAAACTGGTTCGGACACGTCATCCCTTCCGCTGTTCTGACCCATTCCCTGCCGCGACGGCCACATTTCAAAAGGCACATGACAGCCGGGGCGCAAGCGGGTGCATGCTACTTTCGATATGGCGCGTCTCTAGCAGAGCCTTCCCCACCCCGCAACCGGGCAGAAGCGGGATTTGTGCGGAAATGCATGCGGCAATGGGGCATTTTGCAGCGGCGGCATGGGGGGATGGGGCCGGGGATGGGGCCAAGGGCGTCGGGCGGGCCGGAGATGGCTGTCGGGAGGGCGGGGTGGGGCCGGTGCGGCCAAGCGGGAGCGCGCGCCCGGGGTCGACTCGAGCCGCCGGGCGGGGGACATCGACGCGGTTTTGCCGCCTGCCAGAGGCGCGGGGTCCAGCGCGTTTTGTCGGCAGGCGCGAAACAATGTGGCGAAACCGGGGAGGGACTGGGGCAATTTCTGGGGGTAAATCCCAATCGCGGTTAACCTTGGGTTGACAGCCTTTTCCCCGTTTGCGCAAGTTTTGGGCGAGACCTTTGTTTTCTGTGCCTTATTGGTGGATTTGCCATGGAATTCCTTTTGTTGTCGCTGTTGCTGGTCGGCGGCCTTATCACCACAGCCGATGGCGGCGGCAGCGGCGGCGATGACGGGGATGGCGACCGCAGCGGCGATGACAGCCTTCAAGGCGCGGGCAATGACCGGATCGCGGCCGGGGCGGGCGATGATCTTTTGACGCTGGGCGATGAGGCGATTGGCTGGGGCGGCGCGGACGATGACCGGCTGATCGCCAGCGATGCGGCCCGGGGCTATGGCCTGACCGGCGATGACAGTCTGAGCGGGTCGGACAATGCCACCATTTGGGGTGGCGCAGGCGATGACACGCTTTTCGCCGAGGATGAGGCGGCGGCCTATGGTGGGCTGGGCGATGATCTGATCACCGGGTCGGGCGATGCGGGGCTGCAGGACGACGCGGGCAATGACAGGCTGACCGCAAGCGGCGATGCGCGCGCCGATGGTGGCGAGGGTGATGATACACTTCACATGCGCGGCGAACAGATCGGGGAGGGCTTTGCCGAGGGCGGGGCGGGCAATGATCAGCTGATCGTGTCCGGCCGGGCGCTGGTGAGCGGCGGCGCGGGCAGCGACATGTTTATCGCCGACATGGCGCAGGACGATGCCTCGGACGGGCAGGCGCGGCTGGTGGTGCGCGATTATGACCCGCAACAGGACCAATTAGCCGTCTTGCTGGGTGAACGGGAGACCGACGCGATCGAGATCACCTCGCGCTTTGACGCGGCACAGAATGCCACCATCGTCGAGTTGACCGAAGGCGCAGAGGGCCGCTTTGCCAGCTTTACCCTGCAGGGTGTGACCAGCTTTGATGTCAATGACTTGGTGCTTTACGGCAACCAGATCGGCGATGTGGTGGATTGGGCCCCTGCCCCCGATGGCAGCAACGAGACCTTGAGCGGATCGGGCAATGATGTGGTCAATGACGGGGTGGGCAATGACCAGATCGGCCTGAGCGACAGTGCGGTGGGCTTTGGTGGCGCAGGCAATGACACGCTTGTCGCCGAGGACAGTGCCACCGGCTGTGGCCGCGAGGGTAACGACAGCCTAACGGGGTCAGATAATGCCACGGTCTTTGGCGGCGAGGGCGATGACTATGTGCTGGCCGATGGCACAGGCGAGGCCCATGGCGGGGCGGGCAATGATTTTGTCTGGGCGCGCAACGGGGCTTCGGGCTTTGCGGCCGAGGGCAATGATGTGGTTTATGCCACCCAAGGGTCGGAGGCGAATGCCGGGGTTGGCGATGATTTCGGGGTGGCGACGGATCGGTCTCAGCTTTACGGCGGCGATGGCAATGACAGGCTTGAGGTGGGAAGCGCGTCGACCATCTATGGCGGGGCTGGTGATGACAGGCTGACGGTGGATTTCACCAATTTCACCGGCGCGCCGACCGACCATTTTGTGACCATGGAGAGCGGCACGGGGGCTGACCGCATCACGATCAGCGATGGCTCAACCAACGAGGTCATTCCGGCAAGCCGGACGATCATTACCGACTTTGATCCTGCACAAGACCAGTTGGCGTTTGAGGTGCCGGTGAACGCCGAGTTTTCGCAATTCGATCTGCGGGTGACATCGGCCTTTGATGCGGCTGGAAACTTTACGCTGGTGACGGTCAATCAGGCGCTGGCAGACGGGTCTCAGGTTCCGCTGACCCTGATCCAGTTGAACGGCATCACCAGCTTTGGGCCCGCCGATTTGCGGCTGACTGAAGAACCGTTGGAGAATTGACGAGGCCGGTGGGCCGTCACGGGTGCGAAGCTTGCGGCACGCAGTGGCGCGCCCGTCAGGCGGTGAGCGCGGCGAGGGTCAGGGTGGTCAGCCCCAGGCCGCTGGCCATTTGCCAGCGCAAGCGGAGCCACCCCTTGGGCAGGGCGATGCGGCGCGACAGGCTGCGATCCACGAGCGGGCTGGCCAAAAGGCACAGTGCCAGCAGCCAAAGCCCGCCCGCGGGCCACAGCATCGCGCCCCAGCCCAGAAGGCTGGGCAGAACCGCCACAGCGTAGGGCATCGGATCACGCAGGCCGGACAGGAGCGCGGCCATCCACCAAAGCCCACCCAGAAAGGACAGGATCACCGCCGCATAGGCCAGCCCCGCCTCTCCGGCGAAACTGCCCCCCATCACGACGGCATGGGCGATCAGGGCCAGTTGCGGCAGGATGCCCGCGAGGCCCAGAAGGCGGACGGCAGGCGGCAGAGAGGCGTGCAGGGGGTCAGACGGGGGGTCGGGCGGGGCTTGGGTCATGGGCGGGGTCTAGGGCGCGGCGGGCG
>Ga0194133_10003046_pt1 | contig 24547 bp, 9 predicted proteins | sample TA2KigOf40mmetaG_FD_155448 | JGI IMG/M metagenome (GOLD analysis project Ga0194133, IMG submission 155448) | Freshwater microbial communities from Lake Tanganyika, Tanzania - TA2015055 Kigoma Offshore 40m | ecosystem: Environmental > Aquatic > Freshwater > Lake | place: Tanzania: Lake Tanganyika... | reverse complement strand
GTAAAAGGGGGGTGCAAAGAAAACATTTCATTTGAACTTATTATTCTGATACTAACCATTTTATACAGACATCACAAGAATGAATTGATTTTTCCCATCTTGGCTGTTTAAGGCAACAGAAATGATTAATTTTTCATTCTTTGAAAAGATTCAGCATCAAAAGCTCAAACAACTGAGGTAAAGAAATATAACTAATAAACATATTATTTTTTGGGTTCTCTGTGCCTATGGTAATAGGCCATTAAGGCCAATCTTCAACCTGTTGAATCAAAGGCCCATTCCTTACTCATAGGCCCATTCCTTACTCTTGAGAAGCTTTATGCCTCTTTAATCCCAGGTTGCCAAAATAAATTCAGCAAAAAAGTTTGAAACTTTCTGAGAAATGCCAATAACTTCGGGAGTCAATATTTAATTCTTTAACAACTCTTTAATTACTTTTGCCTCAATTCAACTCAAAACATACAGTCTTGTTTCTTTTTTCAGATACAGTTTGTTGTAGCTCAGATTTGAAAGACCAACTGGGCTCTATAAGGTCTCACTTATTTACTGAATCCATCAGAAGTCACTTCTTTGATATTAGTTTGGATCTTGGTGATGGAAGCAGTTTTTATTAAGGATAAGTATATTTTTTGCTCTGCTCTGTTTGAGTTCAGAGGGCTAAGGTAAGTAAACTAAACTGATCAATGTTAAAAACTAAAATAATTTATGTTTCTCAAACAAATGGTTATGCAGTTTTTTAGTGATTTAAACTTCAAGAAGTACACCCTTTTTGAATTGAATTGATGGCTACAAAGAATCAGTCAGTTGGTCAAACCATTGCCTACAAAAAGGTATTTTTGCAATCAAATAGTGTTTAGGTTAAAAGGCTCTTGAAGATAATTATTCAGTTCACAATAGTATCCTTTACAGGCTGAGTTTCACACTACTCTCATCTGGCTTTGGGAAGGTTAGATCTCTACAACAGAAATAATCATGTTGTGATCACCTGGCCAAAACTAGGAAATGTAGTGTGTAATAGTCAAAAGCTTTTTAAAGTCAGTCCTCACAATCAATTGTCTGTAAAATCAAAAATCAAAAGCGGCAAAAACCTTTTCTTTTTAGCCTGAATCACAACAACTCCTAATTGTCTTTGGAGCATTTCACAGCAACAAGCTGACTTCACTTTGTTTCAAACCTTCGCTTCATTTAGTCACTTAGATTGACATCTTTTCAATAGGGGGTTTAGGCATCTGGCACTTAATTACTTAAGCTTTGCAGTTGTAACCTATCAAAGCTTTAATTGAATTCTTTTTTTAAATGGATCATTTTTTGCTTTCTTTTTATGGTCTGCAATTGCATGATCCCAAGGAGAAACAGAGTATAATGTGTATAAAAACACTTTAAATACTACACCATGTTCAGTTCAAGCTGTTGTTTGATAAAAGAGTCAATATTCATTACGTTATATCAAAAGAGTTTAAAAAATATAAAGTTTGCTTAAAATTTAATGTTAAATATATGAGTTTGTTTTTAAATTGTATTAAAATTAGTGATCGGTCTGGGTCGGGTCGGGTCAGGGCTAAACCCGACCCCGATCCGAGCCCATCACTAATTAAAATATTTCAAAAGAAATGCATTTTAAATGAATGGGGTTAATTGCCAAGGGTGGCTACAAGAGGGGCTAGGGTAATCTGTGTCAGCTAAAATTATAAAATAAGTTCAAAGTAGAATGAAAAAATCTGAAATTATTTTCCAATTTATCTCAAACAATCTCAAAAATACCACAAAGTATTTCAAAAATATCTCAAAGTATTTCAGAAATATCACTATTGTTTTTTCTTAACATTCCAAAATATTTCACTTTTATCGCGGCGCTTCCAAAATATCATAACAAATAAAAAACTTTTGTGATATTTTCGAAATAAATTGGAGTAAAATGGCGGTTTTTTTTACCGTGTATGGAAACATCACAAAGAAGAGCCAAAAAATTATTTCTGGCCTAAGAATTGTCTGTAGATCTCTTAGACAATAGGATTTCCTAAAGCTAGTTACTTCACAGTATTTTGGACTGTTTAACTATGCCATGCCAGTTTGGTTTCGTGTAGTGATGGGTCCGGGTCAAAAATTTTTGACCCGGGTCAGGTCAGCCATTTATAGTTTGGGTTTGAATTTCAAAAATTTCCCCTAAAAATGTCAATTTTTCAAATTTTTTTCCTTCGGGTCAAAAAAAATTGCTTCGGGTCGGGTCAGAAAGTACCCGGGTCGGCCTATTATTTACTGCGGGTCAAAAGTAAGCTCGGATTGGGTCAGTGCCCATCTCTAGTTTAGTGAATCCCTAGCAAAGCATAGAGCAAAGATGGACATCTAAAAAGCATTGCAGGTAATAATTGGGGATGGGCAGGGGATCTTTCCTAGTGAAATGCTTGACCTTCTGGGAAGGGCTAAACCTGAGAAGTTAGCTCTTTACTTTACAACTTCCATCCTTATTATTTAAAATCTATTTGGTCATTCGTCATCATACATGTATGGTTAATCAGAAGGTCAAATTCAAAGAGGAGAAGGCAGTTATACTTGGCCATCCCATAACCTACTGCTTGATTTTATTTCACTTAATGACAATTCTGGCTAGCTATGTTACATTTCAAATTATTATGATTCACACTCTACTGTGGGGTGTGGATCAAGGGGACAGGAATTTTTTTTGTGTGTAAAATCTTTGGTGGTTTTAAGCATGTTGTAGACAATAAACAACTAATAAAAGATATGAATTAAATTGAATTGAATGTTTTAGTTCACTTTAAAACAATTTAATCATATTTGATTTATTTTTCACAAAAATAGCCCATCAATAAAGTGCTTATCAGCAATTACTTACCAGATATCCAAATGTAGAATCTCAGTTGATGAATCATCACAATCACTAATAAAGATAAGAAGACAATTACTTAAAAGACAAAATATTCATGTTGAGAGACTTCAACTATTTCTCTAAAATGCACAAACAAAATACTTCTCATTGTGTTTTACTTATGTAGGAAACTATTTGATTATTTTGTTTCCATAAGAAGTAATCTCCAATAAGGTGGGTAATAATCCTCTTTGAATTTATTTTCAAGAAAGCTCAAAATGATGAGTCTTTTCTTAAAGAATGCCCAATTTCGTTTGAATATTTGCAATAATCTTTCAAGGATAATTGATGTCTAAAGACCTCCTTTGGCTGAGATAATCACCATAAGATGACTAATATAAACTTACCCATCGGTTTGGATCAAAGACTGAACTTTCCAGTTATCAGCCAACTGTAATATCTTTCCTTGAAAAGCATGTTTTGAACAACATTAGGAAATTGATTGGTTGATTGATTAACATAGCTTATAGTCAGCCCACACTATTATTGTGTCTTACAGTCATCTGAACTATCGCCGGTTAAATTTTGGGAATGGTATTTTTCTGATGTAATTATTTTGTGTTTTTAATGATTAATTCAGGTTTTTTTGTTCATGTGATCTCCACAACCATCCATCCTGACTAAGGTAACCATCATGTTATATGATTATTTTAAGACAAATCCTGGGGTTAAAGATTTCCCCCGACTGGGGATGGAACCCCAGTCTCCTAGTCCTCAGCCAGTTGTCATAGCCAAGAGCAACAACGACCCCATTGTCATTCTGCCCAATAACTTTAGCAAGATTGGCTGAAAATCAGTTTGATGTCTCAAATTCTTGGCCATTTTTTCAACCATGAATGGGGCAAGGAAAATAATTTTAGTCAAGCAAATTTTAAAAAGTTGAAAAGTAAAAAAAAACTCACAAGCGAAAGCGTTCATTCCATTGTGGAGATAATGTTCTTGGTACCACCCTAGTAGCTTTAATAAACTTTGCAGGCAAAGGCCCAAGGACTTTTTCTCCTGATGTGAAATTTCTTGCTGGCACAGTTGCAGGCATTACAGTTGTATTAGTGTTTGACAACACATTGTTATTGGTATTGTTGAGATTGTTGTTGTAGCCTGTGAAAAGTGATTTGGCTGCCTCTGTTTGTTGTAATTCCTTTTCCTTCCTCTTGAGGCTATTGCCGTCTTTTCGCTTGAAGCTAAGGCGAAAGCTAGAAACAAACATTCTAATTAAAAAATCCTAGTAATTCGAATTATGAAAAGATTAATGTCACAAAGCAATCGTTGCTGCCTTTAGGTTATAAATCTAAGGCAAGGTTGTGTAGGCGTATGTTTCATGTTATACCCAACAATCATCAAATCAAAAATTTGTACTAAGTTCTGAAGTTTGAAATAGTCATTTGACATGGATTTTCAACAGAGATTGGTTTAATCGAATCGAATACAAATTAAAAGTGACAGTAAAAATGTAAATACCTTTCTGAAATTAGCATATTTCTTAAATCGAAAAGTCTTCAAAAAATTGGGTAGATGCTGATAAGGTTTAAAATTTTTAAAAGCAGCCAAAAAGTTTTTTTATGGAAAAGGCCTGTTCTTATCAAAACTGGTGAAATTATCACTTGCAGCTTACCAAACATATATCAAGGTTGAAATGAGGGTAACTGTTAAACTTGGGCTCAAAACCCAGCTTAAGACCTATCTTTATCTTCTGGTTACCACAAAAATTCTTAGAAGAAATATTGTTTAATAAAAGGTTGAACTCCTGGGTCAAAAGGATAAGACAGTTGAATGCTAACTGATTTATTCCATGAGATATACATACATATATAGGTGCTGAGGAGCAGGCTGGTCAGAGGGAGTGCCTGGTAGCTAGGCAGGCACAGGGATGACGTAGTTCCAAGGAAACTGCGTCTGACCTTCGTCTGGCGACAGTTTCCTTAGAAGGATCTAGTTAGATCCAGTCAGACCTGGATAGGTCAGGCGCGTGTCAGAGTGGGGACTCAGACCGCGGACCAGTCGGCTCGTCGGCTCACAAAAGGGAATGTTAATTAACGAATAATTGACGTCATGAAATGAGATAATTGCAAATTGGAATAAATGTGTGAAAAGTAAATAAAGTAAAATGGAGCGGATAAAGCGAGTTTACTTTAATTGTATTAAAATGGAATATTTGATGGAATGCCTTTTATCCTGATCTTCTTTTACACTTTTATGAGAATAATCTTTGGAATATAACTCAAAGATAAATCAGCCCTTCGTCATTATAACTAGACAAAAATGACAACTTTTTCTTTTCTGACTCTATAATGTCAAAACCACTTTAAAACTTTGGTGTATTTTAAATGGAAGGCAGAATATGTTACAAGTCAGGGAGAAAAAAACCAAGAAAAGCAAGAAGCAGTTGTAAAGAGCATAATTTAAGTTTGCTGCTTGTGACCTTTCATGAAATTTGGATGTTAAATGAGACTTTAACGTCGTAGCAACTTTCACCAGGCCAAGCTTTGAGAGCAATTACAAAATCCAGCTTTTTTAGCAATTCTAAACAGAGTTGCTGAGAACAGAAATGAATTATTTTAGAAGTGGTCAATGGAAAACAAGTAAACAGTGAGGTGGTCTTAAAAAATCAGGGTGGAGGAAGAACAAACAAGTTATCCAAGTTGTGACCCATCCTGGTCAATAAAATGATCGGTAATTCAATGTTTATTGGAAGAAAAATTTTCTTTCTAAAACCAACAGCAGATGGAAGTACTTACAAGGGTGATCAAGAAAAGAACAAGCTTTTCCTATCAGCAAGTTTGACACATTGATATAAAAAGAGATGATTGAATATTGAGGAAGAAATGGTTTGTTAAAGACTTATTGACTTTATCAAAAATATATAATGGTAATTAAATTTCAGATTTTGAATGATCAATGGTTAAAATATAGTACTCCAAATGACTGAAATTGAAAATGTTTCTTCTCATCAAAATTGCTTGAAGTCTAAATTTCCACAGCTCCTTGAAGCAAAATTATGAGGGTCACCTTTCAAGAAGGAGGCAAAACTCATTTTCTTTTTTTAGCTAACAGCTCATAAAATGTCAAGGGAAGGAAGTCATTTAGAATTTGATAAGATTACTTCTAATACATATTAAATTTCTATTGTTTCATATAAATCATCTTATGATCTCAAACTTGAATTGAAAAAACATTTTTAGTGAGTGAACCTATATTACTCTCCTCTTTTATGAAAGCAAGCCCCTAACTATATGAATTAAAAATTTATCTATGGTAAATTGAGCTGTGAAGAGATTTGAACATCAAGAAGTAAGACCAATGATATATTAACTGTTTATTTGAGGAAGAGACAGATTTATATTAAAGTAAATTCAGTGTTTAATTACTATGTTTTTGGACTTCTTTATCTTAAAAAGTAATCTGTGTTTTTCCTTTAAAATACCCATTCGCTGAACGAATATCTATTAATATCCTTTTGATATTTATGCCATCAATCCCTCGTTAAGGAGTTTGACAGTTTCCTTAATGACCATCCCTTTATGGACAGTAGTTGAGAATCAAAGGTGCCCCTCTTTGATTGTCTCCTTTTTCTATCAGGAATGTTGTGACACCAGCAAATACAGGTTGTCTCTTTTCATGGGAATTATCAAATATTTACAGTTTGAGCATCTCCTGCCAGTAATTCCCGATCAGGGTCCCTGACCTGATCCAACCGCCAATTATTGTGGATCCGACTGTCAATTAATCCTGATCTGTCTCTAGGTTATAAAACCCAGCAAGTTCAGTAAATATACAGTTAGTATCTTATTGGTCTCATTTCTTGAAGTGTTGCCCACTCGCCAGGATTTACCATAATTATACAATAACTGTGGATCAATAAAACTGATAAAATGTATCCGTCCAATTGGCGGTACGGAAGTCAAGATGATCTGGTTTATTATTGAAGGAGAATAACGTTAAAGATGTCGATCGATGAAAAGGGTTAAATGAAATAAAAGGCCATTGAGTTGATCTTAAAATATTCATAAGGAAATTGAAAAGTGAAAAGACAACAAAGTCATTTTCCTGTATTTTTCATCATGAGTAAATTTAAAAGAGTTGCTGTGATCTCATGATTCTGTCAGACTGCTAACATCTCAAGGTTGAAGTTGCCTAATATATTTAAAACTTAAATGCATTCAACTTAAAAGTGTTGCTAAGCTCGACAGAAACAAAAAAATGAAATGCCATGGGTATAACTGAGAGCCTTTAAATTTTTCCCTCATCCATTTCGAAAATACCTTCAGTTTCAACAATAGTATTTTCCAAGAAAAAGATTCAATAAAAACGATTCATTTTTCTCTAGCTTACCTTCTTTTACGTTTTACTTCCTGAGGCGGTTTGTTATCCTGAGGAGCAACAAAGTTCTTGTCGTCGGTAGCACAACTTACTCCAACATAAACACTTCCACACATCTCAGATGACTTGGAAAAAATAAATTCTTCATATGGTTGTTGAAAAAAGAAGCAAAATAACAAGATTAAGAAGATTATTTTTTAGAGATGGGCCATGACCTGACCTGACCCGATTCGAGCTTACTTTTGACCCGCAGAAAATAAGAGGCTGACCTGGGTACTTTTTGACCCGGCCCGAAGAGATTTTTTTTTGGTGCTGAAGGGAAAAAATTGAAAAATTTGACATTTTTAGGGGATATTTTCCAAATTCAAAACCAAACCATAAATGACTGACCTGACCCAACCCGAACCACAAAATATTGACCTGAACCAAGTCAAAAATTTTTGACCCGGACCAATCACTATTATTTTTAGTGTTATGCATGAGTTTGCAGTCCTTTGAGGTTTTTAGTACAAACTAGACAGTTTCAATTTTGTTTATGAGATGCCTATGGCTATTTTCAAAGGTACCTTTTAATTTTCTAAATCTATGTCTTTCTAATCTTCCATGTTGCATGGTTATGTAATTTTGTGTCTTATGAAAAGATTAGTAGGTATATCTGAAAACTTTTTTTACCTACAACGCAGATCCTCTACCTACTAAATAATTCAGGCCAATTATGTTATACACCATTTATGGATATTAGAAAAGAATTGTATTTGATGATTACCTCACTAATGTCTTGAGGTAATTGCTGAAATTTTATGATTGATGTATGCTTTCAAAAGGTCTTGAAACCCCCACTGTCAACTTCTGACTCCCTGTTTGATTTTGTATTCTTAAAGGGTCAAAAATTGACCAGACTGGTGATTGGTCTGGGTCAAAAAATTTTGACCTGTGTTGGGCCGGGTCATTCTTTTGTTACTCGGGTCAAGTCAGCCATACTTGGTTTGGGTTTGGAAAATTTCCCTTAAAAACCAAATTTTTCAATTTTTTTCACTTTGGATCAAAAAAAATCTCATCGGGTCGGCCTCTTGTTTACTGCGGGTCAAAAGTATGCTTGGGTTGGGTCAGAGCCCATCTCTAGACCAGACCCTCATAAATAAAATTGGAATATAAGATCTTTCTTGGGGCTAATGTAGTGTCTGAAATCACAAAAAAACACTGATACTTGATAAGTTTACCAGTATGTTTAATTGTCTTTATAAGAGATATTTTTATACACGGTTATCACATGACCTAGTCAAAACCCTTCAATTTGGGATTGAAAATCCCAAAAACCATCAGGATTGTCAGCCTGATTAGCAATGGTAATTGGTGAAAGTGATTTCAAATTATTTTTTGAATGGTCTTATGAACATCTTAGCTTAAGTTCCAAGTGAGATTTATTGTTAGGAGTAGTGATGGGTCTAAGACGAGTCATTTTTTGGATCAGGTCGGATCTGCTCTGGTCAGCTGCCTTTAGTTCAGGAAAATTTCCCCCTAAAATACCAAATTTTTCAATTTTTTTCTCTTTGGATCAAAAAAATCTTGTCAGGTCAGGTCAAAAAATACCCGGGTCAAAGACGGTCAGCACCTTATTTATTGCGGGTCAGAAGTTTGCTTGGGTTTTTCAGGTCAGGGACCATGTCTAGTAAAGAGTATGTTATTTCAAATGGTGGTAAAATATCCCAAATCTGAACCAGGTGTATATTGATTAGTGATGGGTCTGGGTCAAAAATTTTGACCCGGGTCTGGTAAATTGTAGCTCGGGTTAGGTCGAGTCGGGTCAGGTCAGCCATCTTTGGTTTGGGTTTGGAAAATTTCCTCTAAAAATCCCAAATTTTTCAATTTGTTTCCCTTCGGATAAAAAAATCTCATCGGGTCAGAAAGGGTCAAAAAATACCCGGGTCAAAGACAGGTTGGCCTCTTATTTATTGCGGGTCAAAAGTATGCTCGGTTTAGGTCAGGTCTAGGGCCAGGGCCCATATCTAGTAAAGAGTTTTCAGTAACATCTATTTTATCAAAAAATATCTAATGCTGAAGTTAAGTCAAAAATAAAATGGCTTTCTGATGAGTGGATTTAAATATTTATGGAGTATTTTTCCTTATTTTATGTTTGAAAATAAAATTCTTTGTACGAGGTATTTTAATTGAAAACAGTTCTTATCCCATTCTGGAATGTTGTTGTCATGTTTCTTTGTTGTTATTTTTTTGTGATGCCAATCCCTTTGCCTTTAATATGTCTTGAAGAATAAATCACTATTTAATAGCAAAAAACAAAGCTAAATCCCCGAATTTGTCACAGCACTAAAATTATCTTCTTTTCATTCACTAAATTGTAAAAACAGGTTTTTCAATTACCAAAGTTTTTCTAGATGAATCGTGATGGCCTGTTGGTGACTTTGACCTGTTGATATCTAGACGTTTAGACATAGGAAAAGAAGGGTCTGAATGACATGACCAATCAAGACTCCTATTAAAAAAATAAAATCTTGTCAACTTTCTTTGCAACCTGATGAACATATTTTGTTTTGTTAACAGTTTTCAAGAAAAATATGAATGATTCTGTGGCCTAATAGATAAAGCTTTTATGCTGGAGCCAGAGGTCTAGGGTTCAAATTCAACTTGAGCATTAAGTTTTTGTCTATCATAACATTTTTAACTATGTGAGAATTTTATCATATTTTATACCATAACTATTACTTTTTCTGATTCATATTTGTGAATAAATGATCTGCCATTTTTAACTATGTATTGTAGTAAATGTGTTCTCCAAAGAGAAAGAATAATCAATTCCAAATAAAAGCTGTCAATCAATCAATAAAAGCTGTAAATCAATATTTCATTAGATCAAATCCATTCAAAAACAATTCATTCAATAGAACACAACATTTCAATAAAAACTTGATGCAAGATTGATTCAAATTTCACTGTTTGAAGGTTGCCTATTTTTTGACCAATCAGATCTGTTTGTTTGTTTCGTACTCGACCAATCAGATTCGTTCAAACACCCATACAGACGATAAACATATGACAGACAGACTTTCCATTCTTATAAATGTAGACTATTCCAATCGCACAAATGTAATAGCGCTGATACGGTATAATCACACATACCACAGGCGGTGAACAAACTTATGAAGTAAAAATCTGAGTAAATGCCCAAAATAAAGGATAAACTTACTTACTAAACTCAAAACTACAACTTAACTATCCTACACAATTTTACGTCTAAGAAAAGTGAAAAATAACTAGTTGGCATATTCAGGAGCACAAGTTTATTTTTCAATATCGGAAGCAGGAGTGCAGTGATCAAGTGTACTCGGGAATCAAACGTGAATAGATAGGTTGAGTGATCAAAATAATAAAGCATCAAGAATAGTAAAAAGTACAGCGATATCCTTATGGGCCATCAACATAAATATATATTAGTTGCAAATCTAATTTGAATTGTCTAAAAGCTTTTATTCATTTTATTTTGCCACATTTGTTAAATTTAACTACCAAAGTTGATTTATGTGGAGGTAAGTAATCCACAGAGAAAATTTTGTGTAAAAGTCATCTCGATCTTGTTGAGGAAAAATCACAAAGCAAAATACTTTATTAATACACTGTGAATGCATGGTTCTGACATGAGATATTGGAAGATACAACAAAAGATGACGAAGATAAAGAAGTAGAGAGCAATTGCACTTTATAACAAGACTCAAGGATTCAAAAGCATGTTTAAGATGATGGTCTGAGGCAAAAGATCCAAGATAATTTTGATTTTTGAGATCCCAGGTACTAATAATAATCTTGTCTTGTCTAGACTCAGGCAATGCAAGAGCTTTATAAGAGTCACACCATAGAAGTTTATGGTCACTGCAGATTACTATTACCCTGAATGATAGTCCCTTATTGATTTTTTTTGCAATCCGGGATTGAAAAATTGCAGGCGGCCTGGCATTGGACCCACAACCTTAGTTCTCAGTCAGGTGAGTGATGGGACTGGATCAAAAAATTTTGACTCGAGTCGGGTCAGCCATCTTTAGTTTGAGTCTAGGTTTGGAAAATTTCTACTAAAAATAAGTCAATAAGTACCCGGGTCAAAGACGGGCCGGCCTCTTATTTACTGCGGGCTTATTTACTGCGGGTCAAAAGTATGCTCGGGTTGGGTCGGGTCAGGGCCCATCTCTTGTCAGGTGCCTATGACCTCTCAGCCACGGCCAATCCCTTCATGTCAAATCTTTTTAAAGCTATTGGGATCTAATAAAGGCTTATTTATTTACAAACATACACTTTTTGCCTTTATTATTTGTCCCATTAAAATACATACACTTGCATTTTAATGGTATATAAATAATTAAAATAGATGTATTTTTGTAAATACACATACGTGTATCATTTGTATGAATCAACATCAACATAAATCATGAAAAAGTTTTTCGGAAAAATGGTTTAAGGTTGACAATTGTTGAAACAAAAGCTAAATTTTACCCACTTTGAGGCAAAAAGACACTTTGGGTAAATTTTCTCATTGAGGCCTATTCGTGACTGAAAACTTAACCTCATTTCGAAAACGCTCTTTGATCATCTTGGACTTTGGTACCTAATTTAATATTAGAAGGCTCTGACGTTAGTTAATTTCCTTATTAATGGCTTTGTGGCTTAATTGTTTTTGAAATTATCCCATGGGAAACCAATAAGTTACTTTTTTCTTTATCATACTTTATCAAGAGATTTGAAGAAATAAATCTTTTCAATTCAAAAGTTGTTTGATATTCTGAAATTTTAAATAAAGCAGCGGGTACAGACCCCTTTTATTGTATTTACCCTCTTTTGAATGATCCAAACCCTGGCGATCTGTCCTCCTTCATGGATCTTGCTCGCTCTAAGGGTTGATATTCACCTGAATTTAGAATTTAAGAATATACTTTGTTTGATTTGGTGGAATATGAAACTAATAATGTTTTTGATTTGACTAATTAGAACAACATTTTGTAAATATGAACTCACATTATGGTCAATACTTTTAAAGTGTTACCCTGACTAATGAACCTAAATTTTTTAAGGTTTATACTGAAAAATTGCTGACTTATGGCTAGGGATTGAACCTTATGAACCTTTGTTTTCAGTTATATTTAGCCTTAACAAAGGCCATGTAGCCTTCCAATCAATGCCTACTATAAAAAATGATTAAACATATCTCACCAGGTTTTATTCCAAGCATGACATAAGGATCACTAAATCCATTTGGATCTTTTGCTTCTAGTCCAACTGCTTCAAGTACAAGCACGTTTACAACAACAATTGGTGGCTGTTAAAAGAAAATCAAACAACTATTAGTTTTACCCAATAAAAGTTGAAAATTTGATTAGTTAAACTCTTTTTTCATCCTTTAAAAAGCCACCATATTTGATGATAAATATAGTGTTTGACTTGTATATCTTAAGATGTCTTATCACTATGCATTTGGTGATTAGAATTACCATCTATATGGATACAGAATCAATTCTTACATCATTACAAATGTTTGATCTTTCCCATTTCAGAAAACTTGACTTTGGATACATTTTGAGAACCTAAACTTAATTGCTTTTTACTTTAAGAGTCTGAATTTGTTAGATAAAAGGTGTTTCACTTAATGTGTATAAGAATTGAACAAGGAAAAGGTTCTGTCAAGATATCAAAATGATAGAAAGATCTTTCATATATTGATCAAAACTTTATGAAATTGGTACAATATTAAAATGCTTCTTTTTCCTTTTCATTTTTTAAAAGCAAAATCAATTCTTCTGTCTTTTGTTGCTTTAAAAAGTAGAGATGTAAAGAAAGACAAGTAGAGGGTAATTAAAACCCATTGTGCAGAATGCCAGAATCACAATTGATCTGTGAAAAAATCTGGATTTTAAAATTTGAAAACTCAATTCAAGCCCAGTAGACTTTATCATTAATATTTTTTTAGAGTTTTAACAACTTGCAGAAAATAGTAACGATCATGCATAAAAGCTTTGATCTCGTCTTATTCCTTTCATGTTATTATGTAAATTTCAATCATCTTTGTTGTTAGAGAGAAAAATCAGTTTGCTAATAATAAAAATATTTCAAGATAGCATCAAAATTATCAGACATTACAACCAAGTTATTGTGAAACATGTTTTTTTAATGATAGTCTTAAATTGATTGATAAAACAATGTCTAAAAAACAGAATATCAAATGTCACCAAAATATCAAAATGTGATTGGCTATAAATGAGGTTTTTCCCCTAGGGGGAGCAGTTTTTTTTCAGTTTTCGATTAGTAAATCCTGGTTTTTCCCTCCAGCATCAGGTACTTGAATAGAAAGTCTCCTTTGGCTTTCACTGTCATCAACCCACACCCTAAACAATTAATATTGCTAAGCATATCTGTATTGATAAAGATTTGATTCTTAAAAAGTAAATTTATTTATTAAAGAATCAATATCAATAGCCCCAATGTAGGGCAGCCTTTTTTGTGTGTTTTGAGAATGCTATAAGTCTGGCTAGGTTTTCTTCCTAGTTAATGAATGATAGGCAAAGTCTCCACGCTCATTGTGACCCTGGAGATACTAATCTTAACTTTCTCTTTGTTAATATTTCATAATAAGTTATATTCATGACCATAGACATTATATCAAAAGAAAATGCTGTTGGCCATCCTGCTGAATGAGGATGATAGTCTTCTTCTCTCCCCCCTTGGGACCAACAAGCTCAGCTTTCACCTTGTTGACAACCACAATCCCAATAACACAATGCCAGCCTACCCTGATAAAATTGATCAAAAGATACTTCTTTCCTCCATTTGAAAACACACGGACTCAAAGTAATCATGTGGCCTCAATTTTCAGGATTTGATTGGTAATTCTTAACAGTTACCTTTTCTTCAGTGGCCAATTCCATGAGTCTATTGTGAGCTTCTTGGTCAAGTTGGAATGCTTCTTTTGCATAGGAATAAAGATCTTCCTTCATCATCAAAAAATGACCACTCTGGCTGAGGCCTATTTTGTGCCTGATGGTGTACATTACCTCCTTGTAAAGGAGCTCTTTCTACAAAAAAATACACCTCATAAATTTAACAGAAAGATAATGCAGACAAGGAACAACTACTTTTTTCAGCACAAAAAAATCTTGGAAAGGAAAAGTCAATCAACTGCCTCAATTTTTTGTCAACTATAAAACTGCAAAAATGTCGAAAATCAATCAACCAATCAAGTTTTAGTTTTATGATCAGCCAAGCATGTGTCTTTCTAGGAATACAAAATGTGAAAGTCAATTGAAAATTTGGAAAAAAGGTTTGAATACCTCATCTCGTGTTATAAGGAGTTTCACCGTTTTGATTCCTATGAGTGCTTCTGGAGGGGGACCTTCTTCATTGCTAAAACTGGCTCTTCGTTTTAGGAAACAAGTTTGTCTTTTCTCCTCATGACGGGATTGGAGGCCACCGTAGAGCTCAAAAAATTCGTTGTCAATACTGGATACACTGAAATCAAAAGGTGGATAATTTGACTTAAAGTTAAAAAAGATATTTTACTTTTCAAACATAAAATTTTTTCTAACACTAGCTGACAATATTGAAGAAGATGGTAACTAATCCAAAAAGCTTCTTCTTGAGCCAAATGATTAGGGTACTTATAGCTGATCTATGGGATTGTACTTAGTGTAATGTTTTTAAATGTATTTTTTTTTACATCATCATACAAAAACATTTCAAGGTAATTCTTACTTTGGTCAGAGGTCTGAATTGTATAGCTTTTGGAACTTCATGCAAACATATTTTGTTTAGAAATTAGTATGAAAAGTATATAATGCTCTTTCAAAAATGTCTGCACATCTGCACATCTCTCAACCCTTTTAAGGTCATAAACCATGGCTATCTATAGGCCCTTTGGGATCAAAACTTAGACACTTTGTTTTCACCAAGTCCACAGGGTCATTTGGAAAACACTAACAAACTGATAATGATGTTTACAATAAACAGCTGATCATTTTATTACCAAACAAAAATAAAATCTATAAAAAATGAAGTAAATAGCCTATATTCAACAAATTTCAGAATGATTTCCTGATTTTTAACAAATTTAGAAATAAGTAATTTGGAAATGACTTCAGGGGTTTAATATATAACTATCAATTAAATCTTCTTACCATCATTTTCGAATTCAAAGAGAACAAATATCAAACAGATTTTTGCTTTTCACTAAAGAAATTTTTTTGCCTTTCTAATAAGTTTTGTGACTGGCTTTGATGTAACTTAGAAGAAGATGGAGAAATGTATGAAACAATATAATCTTATGTTTCCACAGAAAAAAAATTAGCTCTCCAAATTTCCTTCTAAAAATCTCCAGTTACTTTTTTCATTAGCATTATTAATCACTTTTAATATACTAGTTAGTAGATTTTTGTGCAGCAAGCTGCCCCCTCTCCTTTTTCTCAGTTTTTAATCATATTTTGCCATTTTTCATTGTATTTTTTCCCACGCCCCCTTCCTGCTTCGATGACGGGTCAGACAATAGGGTTTTATATCTATTAATTAATTGGGCAAACAAGATCTACGGCAACCAAATTGTATGGCTGGTTAACTTTGTTTAAGAAAAAACCCACATAAATTCTGAATACGAAAAGTTTGTCCATTTACACAATTCAGTTCGTACAACAAAACAGGATGAGAAGATACTTTTGAGTCCAACTTAATAATGTGGATCTCTCATTCTCTTAATGAAGGTTCCAGAGGAATTCTTAAAGAAAGTTTAAGTGAGCTGCCAGTTAGACCTTCTGGAAAATACTTGACAAGAGATTGATTTGTAGTTTAAAGTCGAATAGCTGATTATTCTAATACCAAAGTATTAGCCTTTACAAAAATGCCCTACACTGTTATTCTGTCCTTACAGTCACCTGAACTATCCAATGTTAAATTTTGCATGTGTTATCCATACTGAGCAAAGCAAGCGAGGAGTTTAGAAATTTTGTAAAGGGATCTGTTTAAGAATGCTTGATGTCTCGTGTCTGTCCATCTGTCACCTCATTCTCTTCCCACACAAGTGAAGCTAGAGGCCTGTAAATTGGCATGCATATTTCCCACATGGGTGGCTCAAAAGTTACCAACTAGTTATTGATATTTTGCCTGGAAGCTGAGATATTTAAGTTCAAAGTTAGATATTTACGTCTTTAATAGGTCGCATAATTTTAAAGTTTAAAATTGACAGAGCCATGAATTTTTTAAGTAGGCAGGTTGCTAGGAAGAGGGTTAGGTATTTTTCCCACACAAAAAATACCCACCTACTTAATTTTTATATTTTCAGGAGTTTTACAGTTTTCAGCAATCACTTGTCTGAGTTATCAGCTCAAAACTTGTCACAACTTTACAATTTGATACTTTTCAACCTATCTGATTTGATCTGAAGTTCATTAACATTCTAGTCCTTTAGGGGTTTTCATTTAAAGCTCACCTTTAGATTTCAATTTTTAGTGATAGCTTATCTTTTACCGGAGGGCTGATCCCTAATTGCACTCAATATTTTGATCAATTACCTTGAGGGACTTTCCAAAAATCAGAAAGAAAAAAATTATTGAGAGCAAGGTCAGATTTCTGATTCAAAATAATGATGACCTAACACAAATTGCCTATAGCCATAAATTTGGAGTAAATTAATCTTACCTATTTAGTCAAGTACAAAATGAGAAAAACAAGTTTCGATTTCTCTATTGACTTTATAAGGGATCTGTTGATGAAAATAGTTTCAACTTGAAAGTGGATCGATTAAAGAATTAAAAGCTCTTATAGGCTTCTAAATATAATTGTTAAGATTAAGTTTTTTAATGCAAAATAAGCTTGTTTGAATTGCCATCTGGACTCTGGAGTAAGTTAAAAAAGAGTTTAAATGGGCATGAGTTTGATTTGATTCTCTCATGAACAAGATTCACAAGCCAAAAATTACTTTCAACATAAGTATTGTAACAGACTTTAGTATTACCAAAATGAAAATAAAATTGATTTCTTCATTAATTTATAAGTGCACCTTCTATTTTGCCCCTTCATGCATCCTTTTTAAGTTTTGATTCAGGGAATGTATTTGACGGTTATGGTTTCATTTGGAAACAATTTTCTCAGACAATTGGTAACTGATTGCATTCACTTAACACTGTTTCCCACTTGTGCCCTTCGTTTGGTAACCTATGTATTTACTAATGTAGTCTGTTCTCATGAAATACATGCTATTCATGTAAATGTTGTTTGGATATAGAGACCACTTTACCTGTATTCAACATTTTAGCTTCTAGACAATAATTATTAATGAATTTTTCTTTTTTTGAAGCATGACTTTTCTTTGGTGAATTAATTAAGTAGACATTAAGAATAAGCTTTAAAAAAATCATCTGTTTTTGAAGAGTTGATAAGGGGAAAACTTTTCAGACACTTTAAAGATGCAAACAAAGCAAGAAAGGCCATATTTTTATTCTTTAAAAACTCAGTTGAAATGCTGTCAAAGATCTTGTCAGGAAACTAACATGTCCTTAAATAATAAATGGACACACATCAGTCTGTGTTGTATAACTTTGAAGAAGGAAGAAAGTTGTAGACCTTGAAAATCTTTTGTCAATTTTTGTCATCAAAAGTTAAACGAAAAATGTCCTAGTGTGTTCAAGTTTTTAATGGAGTCTAGAACTTCCTGTCTCATTTGTCATTAATTTTACACTCCTTTTTGCCCTAAACAGGTGACAAATTTGTACACTTTTGCACTAAAGTTGAAAATTAACAATTCAAATATAACTCCTAATTGTTTGTTATTGGTATTTTTATTGGTTGGATAAATCTTTCTGACTTTTCCTACCTATCTCAATATTCCAAAATTTGGGAGAAATAAAAAAAAAATTCAACAAAATCAAGACCTTCAGGATATTTAGGCCGCAGGCTAAAACCTGGATGTTTTCACCAAAAGTGATTTTAAATTACAGTCAGTGAATTGAAACATTAACTGACTTCAAACGAAGAAGGACATTTTGATAAATGAATTTTTATGAAACTTACCCTGACTTTGTGTCAATAACTTCTGCCCACTTCTCCGGCATAATTGTGTAATTTGGATGCAATTTAGGGTGTTTTTCGACAACCCTTCTTATAGAGGAACTTCTACCAACAGTGAAAAATCCATCATCAGCAACAACCTTTTCAGGTGAAAAATAATGAATAAGAATGATTCTTCAGTGTTCAGAGTTTCTTTTTACCTCAGGTAAAGAAAAATTTCTTGAACTTGTTCCTTCTCCTCCATATTGCTTTGCTTTAGCTTGTTTAAAGCTAGTTGCCCTTCTGCCAATATTGACATCACCAATGTCCCTGCTGGTTGAGACTCCAAGAAAATTACCCAAGGGTTTAACTTCACCAGCACGTGCAGAGAGACTTGGAGCAAGTGGAACTTTTCCGGGATACCTTGTTTCTCTAACAGATGGAACTCTTCTTGGAGTATGTGATCCACCTATTAGCAGAGGAAAAATGGAAATAGACCATTTATTTTAATTACATATCTATCAACAAAGGCTTTTACGTACCTTTGATTGATGATCTGTGTGATAAAGCTTGAACGAGTTTGTCATCTCTGGCATTAATGGAGGCTTCACTTTCTTCATCCTGATAGAAATATGAACAAATTTGTTTTAAGTTATTGTATCAAGATAATTTTAATGCAAATAATGTTCAGATTTTTTCACATTTACCTTAAAAGTCATTTCAAGCTAGTTTGCCATACAATCTTTCATTCCCACATCTTAGCTTACTGTACCAGCAATATTTCTCCTCCTCTGTTTGATTGAACCTTTTTATTGCCCTCCTTTTAATTGTACTGTTCTCATACCTAAAAAGACTCGCAATCCATCAACACACAGTTCAGTACTTATTGATTCTTTTCTTGATTAGGAAAATCATCACATGGTTACACATTGCACCTCTCAAGAGGTCAAACTTAGGTCATCAAGCACATAAAGCTCACAAGAGATCACGCTTTCCAGCTCTTGTCAGAGCACCACACTCAAGTGAATGAGACACAATGTGCATACCCAAAATCATATTTTAAACACTCAATCAACCCTGTCTCTGAATAATCCTTCCCGAGCAAAGCGAGGGGGGATTTTAGAAATTTTGCTTAGGGATTGAGCCAAAAATGGCTTGACGCCTGTCCTGCCACATTCTCCTCCCACACCAGTGAAGCTTGAGACTTGAAAATTGCCTTTTCCCCACAAGAGGGCTCAAAAGTTACCAGCCAGATTTTTGGTATTTTGCTTATTTGACTAAAAGCCAATTTATTTAAGTTAAAGTTTTATATTTACATCTTTAATAGCTCCCATAATTTTAAAGCTAAAGAAAAGTTTATAAAACAACTTTTGTTCAAACATTTAACTAAAAATGTTGTTTAATGAACTTTTCTCTAGCCTTAAAATTGACGGAGCCATGAATTTTTTAGATTTTTTAAGTAGGCAGGTCGCTCGGGAAGATTAGGTATTTTTCCATGCACAAAAAATACCCTTCTACTTAATTATTTTCTACAATAAAGGCGAGGTTCAGGGGCCAATGATTTTACCAAGACCGTAGATTATACCACGTATGAAATTTTAATTCTTACCTGGCTCAAGCTTGACAGTACTTTTCTTGCACTCTCTCTGATCCTAATGTTGGCCAGTGAGGAACTGGCATCATTAACAAACTGTTGGAATGATGATAAGAAACTCATCTTTCGAATCAAACCTGAAAAATGCAGTCATTATTAAATATACATGATACATGATTAATTATGTTGTTACTTGTACTATGTTCTGTTTTTTGATATTTGTGATTTGCAGACTTAGCTAACCAAGTCAATGAGTTCTAAGAAGGCTCTTGCAAAGTATAGTATGGATTGTTTGTCTGTATTGTAAGATAAAGCCAAAGTGTACAAATACAAAATGATAAATCAAACTTTGTGGGGATTTTTTTCCTTTTCTGAGTGATTGACAAGTTATGTTGGTGGACAGGACATTTAGTGCTGACTTTACAACAAAGTTTGTGTCTTGCAGCAAGTCACTTTAACTTCCTTTCAAGTACAAAAATCACTATTGAATGTTGATAATTAAACCATGGGATAATTCATGTAACTTACACAATCCTTCATCTTAAATGAAATCAATCAACTTATAAAATGATTCAAGGAGAAAATTAAGAGAGGCATCTGAAAAATTACTTTTTGCTCAGAAAATGAAATTTTTAACTGGAAATTTCTTTTTAGTTTGTACTTTAAAATCAACAAAAAATCTTTTTCATTTGAATCATTTCAAGTTGCTTTTCATGTCAAGTTTGTTAATATTTATGAGTGCTCTCAGTGTTCATACAGCAGTCTCTAACCTTAAAGTTATGAATATTTTGAATAATGGCATCAAGAAAAGAAAACTTTATTGAAGTTTTGAAATCCTCAAAATGGGATGAGACAAGTTATATCCTGTTAAAAAAAAGTTGTTGAGGCTTACCATCAAACTTCGTCTGTTTTTTTCTTAAATTATTTGCAGCTCAAGTTTTTCCGCCTTCTTTCGATTTACACTGTAGAAAAAAGAATTGAAACTCAATTACAAACAAAATCTTTCAAATGTAAAACAAAGTTTATATAGTTTTTTAGTGCCCAAGGGAAACAAGACACATTTATGCATCTGTAAAAGTTTTCTACAAACTTACTCGCTCTTGTAATTTTCTTCGTCTAGAAAAAAGTATTTTTAGAAAGTGTCAAATCAACCTTCAAAAAGCTAGAGAGAAAGACTTGTGATTTTTTTCTAGATTAACACAAAAATTACTTCCTTTCTGAACTTTTATGAGTTTGAAGAAGAAAACATTATTTCTACTAGAATCTTTGAGAGGCTGGTGTATGGAATGAGGGTTTGTGATTGAGTTTAAACAATAACTTTGCCATGCCTTGTTTGAGTGGCAAGTTGAAAATAAGTTTAGGGAATAAATTTTGTATTTTGTGTCAATTTTCAATCATCTAGCACACTGTAAATGTTTCAGACTTCTTTCAATCACTTTCACATGTTGCCATGTACCCTTGTTCAATTTTTGGGCTAAAGTTGTTTAGGGATCATTTTCAATTTAAGATTGATATAACAGGTTTTTTTCATGAATCTGAACCACAAACTAAAAATTTGATGTCACTAGGGTCAACTATTTTCGGATTTTTTGGATTTGACAAATTTATCCACGAAGCTTATGTTCTAGTAAAGGAAAACCACTCCTTCTAAAATATCAAAAAAAAGCATTTAAGTATCATGCCATCTTATTAATCATAGCGAATGCCAAATCCTCAGGGTAATCTCTTTTGACCTCATGCAACGAATTTTGAATTGATCTTCTTTGAAATTTAGGGTTAAAGATTTCCAAGAAAATACTTGGCTGCCATGAACTTTGTCTGATGAAAGGTAAAATTAAGCTGCTGAAACATGTTTCTGCATTTTTACAGTCATAAAAAATCAATTATCCAATCACATTGGCTTTCAGCTATGGGTTTTGATTGAGATAAAAGATATATTCTAGATGGGCCCTGACCCGACCAGACCCGAGCATACTTTTGATCCGCAGTAAATAAGAGGCCAACCCGACTTTGACCATGGTACTTTTTGATCCGACTCCTATAAGATTTTCTTTGACCCAAATGGCAAAAAATGATAAAATTTGGGATTTTTAGATGAAATTTTCCTAAACCAAACCAAAGATGGCTGGCTGACCCAACCTGAGCAACAAAAATTTGACCCCGACCCACCATTAATATATACATACTTTATAGCGGTTCAACGCCTCACCGTGCCTTCAATTTTTCCCCTTGATTGAGAAATTAATGCCTCAGCCAATCAGAGTAAAAAATAAGAGGTCATAGTTGAATTTAGAATAAAAATATACAGCAAGATGAAATGATCTAAGGTCTAGCTGATTCAAAAGAAAAAAGTAAAATAAAAAAGAACAGCTCACTATCCAATTAACTACCAAATAATTTTTGTAATGTATATTCTACTTAAAAGATTAGAGAAAATTAATATTACTGAGCTTTAAATTACTAGCTGGAATAGAAAGAGGATCTGATCTTATTTGTAGTTTTTGCTTTTTTTGTTTCATTACATTTTGTGTCTCTTTTTATGACTCTTGTCTTTTTTAGTTTATAATAATCTCTTGAAAGTGAGCAAAATAACAAACCCTCAGGATCTATTGGCTTATGAGATTTAAATCCTGCAATAGCAGTCTTTGAATCGTTTGATTTTGAACAAATTTAAAGCATCTAACATGATTGTCTCGGCTAATTTGCAAACAAAACTTTCAAAGATGAATATTTTAGTCTCTTTTGATTTATTGGAAAACCTTAATAAAATTAATCCTTGAAGCTCACTTAATGCCTGTCATTTCTAAGTCTTTTCACCCAATTACAGTTTTTGAATTTTCATTCCCAAAAAGTAAAGAAACAACAAGTCAATTTCATTTAAGCTCATTCAGATTCTTACATATAAAACATTTAGGATAATCATGAAGTTTTTTGACAAACAAACTTTGTTGGTTCTAGAAATATTTTTCTTCAAGTAACTTTTTCTTTCATAAACCTTAAAAAATTATTGATTATTTTCCTTTTGGACCTCATGATTTCAATTTGACAAAATCAAATTGGAAACCTTGTTTTTCTTGACTTATGAGATCCAAACTCAATTGATGGTGGTCCACATCTCTAATGGCTAGAAAATTTGGAATATCTACAGATGGCTTCCAGCTCACGCTTTCACAAATTATTGTGCGTAGACAAATTGTTCTGTCATAAAGTAATAGTGTAGGTGAAAACATCAGTTTACATTGGTCATCTAATTCAATCTTCTTGTAACTATCTTGGTGATTTGTTTGAGAGATACAAGAGAATTTCTGTGTGAAAAATTCATCAACAGATGAGATGAAATGTTTTTGTAAAAATTTTAACATTTATGCCATCAAGCAATAGCAAGCTTTCCTTAATGAGTTACTGGATTTTGTAATTTGTCATGTGGTAAACCACTATTTTTGTAGCTTACCTTGAGATTTTGAGTTTTACTCATGTCAGAATGTAATAAACCAGTATATGGATTACTAAAAAGGATTGAATTTGGTTTGAATAATCAAAAGAAGCAGATGGAATATTTTATGCATAAGAAAAGTTAAATGCTGATGTTATATAGGATTCTGCTAATACTCCTTGACGTCCAAACTTTTACCTTTCTTTTATTCATTACATGTTGGTAACCACGCTGGAATTGGTTTGAGGTTGTAGACAATATGCTGTTATAGAGGTTAACAAGTCTTAAAAATGTTTCCCAGTTTTAGGCAGACTTTATTGGTCTGACATTTGAACAAACTGTAAATACTGAACACTAAAATGCCTCAGCAGTGTGGCTTCATGGACAAAATCCCTTTAAAGATTTAAGAAAACTAAATGCTGTTCATTGGGGGTCGTTACGGACAGCTTAGCAGGGCCTGGCTTGATGTTATTGGCAAAGCCAGACCAGCCACTTTATCAAAGTTCCAGATGTTGTCGGTGGCTCTGAAAGCTATCACAAGAAAAATCTCTATCAGATTTTCCAATGAACTTTTGACGACCTCCTGCCTAGAGCAAAGGAAAACAAAAAAGATAAGATTTTACAGCAAAGCAGACCATAAGATTGGCAAACAGTTGCTAAAGGACAGATGTGACGTGTTGAATGAACTCAGTTATGATTGGACACACGGCTTCTCAGATGACAGATGGAGGATTCGAAAAAACATTTTGGGTTTTCAACCTGAGGGGGTGGTTTTTCCGTTGGGTTGGGGCACAAGTGCAAGTATTTAAAAATCCCAGTTTTTCACCTCATGCCACTTAACCATTCGGCTACTCAGGTTGGGGTCCCCATGAGGCTCATTTGTGACTATTTGCATGCAAGTGTTAGACAACAACATGATGGCGGAAGAAGAAATTTTATTATACATGTAAATACAGACAGCTCTTGCAAAGTTTGATCATTTTGTGCAGTTTCTTTTGTATATTTGGTGACAAATGATCTAAATAAAGCATTATAACATCAAAACTTTTTCAAAGTAGAAAAGAATAGAAAGATTTATAATCATAGTGATGTCAAAAAGTCTTTATCTTACCATAAATACTGAACAGAAAGACAAGCATGCAAGGAAGTATTCTTGTCAGTTCTGAATGACTTTACATTTTTAATAGATCCTTGATCTCAGGTACCCAACAAAGAAGACTGTTGAATGCTAACTGATTTATTCAATGAAACATGTTTGTTTATATACACATAAAAATGATGATGAAATCATGAG
>Ga0194133_10003043_pt1 | contig 24562 bp, 18 predicted proteins | sample TA2KigOf40mmetaG_FD_155448 | JGI IMG/M metagenome (GOLD analysis project Ga0194133, IMG submission 155448) | Freshwater microbial communities from Lake Tanganyika, Tanzania - TA2015055 Kigoma Offshore 40m | ecosystem: Environmental > Aquatic > Freshwater > Lake | place: Tanzania: Lake... | reverse complement strand
AAAAGCTCATCTGAGCTGGAATAACACGGTGCGGTTTCACAATTTCTTTCAAAACATCCAGCCGATAATCAGGTACCTCAACCACACCCAAATTAGGATCGATGGTGCAAAAAGGATAGTTGTGTGCTTCAACACCAGACTCTGTCAATGCATTAAAGAATGTTGATTTTCCCACATTGGGAAGACCTACAAGACCGCATTTTAAGCTCATTAGTATTCCAAAATATTATTAGCGAAAGTCTAGCATAAAATGATTTATTGATTCCACTTATTCATCAGCTTTATAAAATCCCCGCTGAGTATCATCGGCGCATCATCAACCAATAATTGAATGGCACGATCAATTGCGGTTTTCTCTGCTGACTGGGGAGCCGATAAAACATAAGAAGAAATATCACAGCCATCTTTAGGACGGCCAATCCCGATTCTAATCCTCATGAAATTCTCACCCATATGAGAAATAATATTTTTTACACCATTATGACCGGCAGATCCACCGCCTTGTTTGAAATGAATTACCCCGGGACTAAAACTCATCTCATCATAAACCACAACCAACTCAGACATGGAAAGCTTGTAGAAAGTCATAATCTTCTGAATGCTCTGTCCGGATTGATTCATGAAATTAATGCTTTTTAAAAAATAATGACCATCCCACTTAGCCACAAATGCCTCAAATTTTTTCTCAAACTGCCAGTTTCCACCCAAGCGCCGCATCCACTCATCTAGCATCCAAAAACCGGCATTATGACGCATCTTCCCGTAAGATTCGGGAGGATTACCAAGACCAACAATTAACATGCATACATCTCGCTAAGGGACTGATGGCGATAAATGCGATCAATCGCCTTGGCCAGCAAAGGTGCCAGAGTTAATACCCTAATTTTTGAGCCTGGTTTGCTAATAATACTATCACTTACAAATAGGCAAGTTAACTTAGATTGTTCAATTAACTGATGAGCGTCACCAGACAAAACTGGGTGAGTACAGTAGGCACTAACCTTAATTGCACCTTGATCAATTAATAAATCAGCTGCTTTTGCCAAAGTTCTGCCAGTATCCACCATGTCATCAATAATCAAACAATGCTTGCCACGCACATCACCAACCAACTGCATGGAAGCAACTTGATTGGCTGTGGATCTACGTTTATCAACAACAGCAAGGTCACAACACAAACGCTTAGCCACAGCTTGAGCTCTTTCAACACCTCCCACATCAGGAGAAACAATCAGAAGACTATCGTGATGCTGAAAGTTTTGATACTCCTGGATGATCAAAGACGAGGAATGAATATTTTCAACCGGAATATGAAAAAATCCCTGGATTTGATCTGAATGTAAATCCACTGTGACAATTCGATCAAAACCTGCACTTTGTAGCAAGTCAGCAACCAATCTTGCAGATATTGGTACCCGTTTTGAACGTACTCGACGATCCTGCCGAGCATATCCAAAGTAAGGAATAACCGCTGTTATTGATTTAGCAGACGCCAAGCGCATTGCATCTGCCGCAAGCAATATCTTCATCAAATTATCATTCACCGGAGCAGAAATTGACTGAACGATATACACATCCTCACCACGCACAGTCTCATTAACCTGTAAATTAATCTCCCCATCAGAAAACTGACCTACTGATAAATCTGACAAAGAGCACCCAAGGTGTTCACACAACAGTTGTGCAAATTCAGCATGATCGCTTGTTGTGAAAATTTTCATATCCACTCCCTAACTCAAACCTTTAATCTATCTGATTTTCTAAATATGCACAACCAATCAAAAAGCAAAAAAATACAAGGAAAACTGTAATAAAACCATATTTTTAAGCAGGAAATGATCCCTCTATTGATGCATGAATTAAAAACCACCATCAATATCTCCACACCCAAAAGATTGTCCGGCATTGATCAATGGCTGATTGGCTAAGCCATAGCACCAGGGTATTGCTAAAATGAAGATATCAACATCAAAACTAAATCTTGCTGAAAAATAAAAATCTAGAAAGAAGGGATTGGCTGGGGTGCCTGGATTCGAACCAGGGGTCAAGGGATCAAAACCCTATGCCTTACCGCTTGGCCACACCCCAACGCAGGATTAATATCTCACAAAAAAGCGGTTTATGTCAATACACCAATCACATTTGTGGACTGAGAGAAAATTTATGTTATTCTAAACCAAAGGGGAGCTTATGTGAAAACAATTCTCATCATTTCAAATGGACTGGGTGAAGATAGCATTGGTGTACAAGTTGCCAAAGCCCTAAAGCCTCACGCTAATATTTTAGCCATGCCCATGGTCGGACAGGGCCTGGCTTACCAAGCACATCATATCAAATTATACTGCCCAAGCAGCCTGCCACCGCATGCTGGTAACCGCAACTATCAAAATACATTGATCGATGATATCAAAGCGGGCGCTCTATCAAGCTTACTTCAACAGCGACGTGCACTAAAAAAAATCAAAGACATGCAGGTGCTCGTTATCGGTGATACATTCCCACTTGTAATCGCTTATCTGGCTGGCCTTAAAAACATTCTATTTCTGGATGTCTATAAATCGCATCACATCAGCACCTATGCAAAACCAGAGCTATGGTTTTTAAAAAGAACCACTCAGACAGTATATACCCGCGACCATGTTTTAAAAGAAACTCTGATTAAAAACAACATCAACGCTGCCTGCTATGGCAACATTCTTCTGGATGGTCTAACTGAACATGCTGATGATGATCTTGAGATTATTCAAAACAGTATTTTACTACTGCCTGGAAGCCGTGCTGACAAAGTTTACTCAAATTTATCCATGATTCTAGATGCGATTACTAATTCTATAAACCCAAACCCAGCCAATATTTATATTGCTAAAGCACCCGGTCTTGATTTTAAGAGCATATATCGGCAATTCTCATTTAGAATCACAGAGACCCAGGGCTTAATTAAACAAGCACTTTTAGCATCCTCCTTTGTCATTAGTGCAGCTGGGACTTCACAGCAACAGGCCATTAGCATGGGGATACCTGTTATCGGCGTAATGACCGATGACGTTAGGCCAGCGAGAAAGATATTAATTCAAAAACTCAACGGACCGCTGTTTTTTGAAGCCAATGACTCCAAATCCATTACTGCACAAATTAATCACCTAACTCAAAACCCACCAACCTCTGAACTAATAGAAAGGGGAAAGCAGCATCTTGGTGAGCCCGGTGCACTTAAAGTTATCACGGGAGACATTATTAAAACCCTGCAAACAAAGCAGCACTCCACATAAGATATAATTATTCAATCAACACCCAGATCCCTATCCACATTTTATTTTCAACATGATCGCCTCCAAACAACAAGTGAAAAAGGGGTGTCCACCAAGAGACATTGCTATCTTTTTGTGCATAATTAAACACAAATCCATGCAAAAGCATCATTTTTCCAATATTCACCACTACTGAAGACTCGAACTTATCAACCTTCTCAACAAATGATCTGGATGACTGAATGGGCACATGTGTGGATAGTTTCACGTGAAACAAAAGCTGCTCCAACGTCAAGGCTTCAATATTCGTCTGGATCTGAAACTCAGATAAGACTTTATTTTTATCATGTGGAATGCTCAACTCACCTGACCACTTGCTTTGCCCTGGAACCATGACAGAAAAACTTGGATGCGCAAGCATACTGACTTTTTGATTTACTTTTCCAGAAAACTGCTGAAGCAGCGCACTCACAACTTTGACATAGTCAGCGCCCTTTTTACGGTAGGCTTCACTAAATATTGACTCTATCATTGTTTTAAAACCATAGTAACTGGCATCATCAACTGAGAAGATGAAATATGATAATCTCCTGGCATCTACAGGAACGTCAGCCTCTTTTAGAGCTTTAATGGCCATGGTGGAGAATTCTTTTTTATAAGCTATGGTTCCGGTTGATATTTCAATCAACCCTATCTTTTGGGCCAACGATTTTGAAATTCTTTCCAGAACCACCTGGCTTGATATTTTCGGATAGTAATAACCATAAGAACTAGAGCCCATGCTTACATCAAGGCGATCTTGCTGTGAAGTGATTTGAAAATTGAACTGACTGGAAAGATGTGAATAGATATCTGAACAATTTTGCTTTAAAAAACTAACACTGACTTTTGGCCAATCTCCCTCTTTAATTGATGCATTTAATTGACATTCGTTAGAAATAGCAAATAAGATCTCATCAAGTGGCGCCCTTTTTGCGCTGAGTGATACCTTGTTTTGATATATCTGAATATCGATAGGGTTGCTTTTGGATAAGATCTGGCCGTAAAACAAAATCACGAGCCAAATGAACTTCCCAAATTGTATCCTCTTTTTTGAAATATGCATATGTTATGTCCTGCTTTAAACTTTGCATCAAACATTGCTGTAATTGTGATGCCTTAATTCGAAACACAATGTGTTGATATATCCCATCCTGAATGCGCTCATCAATTCCCATGGGCTCATGGCATGCCTCAATACGATCTAAAGCCAGCAGGGGTTCTAATGCTTGATGGCGCTTGACATGAACCAGTATGATTACCCATAAGATCACAGATATGATCCAGATCATTGCATCTAACCATCCAGTGAAAACGATTGTCCTTATTTTCTTGAAATACATAACACCTCTCTGCCATTTTTGACAAAGATTGGCTACAAAGACGATCATTGGCAGCTTCTCCAGCAATAAGCAGGTTTGATCCATTGATTCGTATCTGATTCAAAGCGCATTGTGAATTTAAAAAAAAAGCGGGTACTGTTCAAGCTCATGGGCAATAAGACTTGACCTTTTTGCAGGCAAAATCCACTGACTGGTATCCAAATACAAAAAAACACACTGTAAAAATGTGAAAATAAAAACATAGATAGTCATAGGCCGAACATGAATCATGTTGGCAATTATAAATTGGCTTTTTAATTTTTCGATACCGCTAAACAAGCTCTCTTTTCAGCCAAACCAATAAAATTGAAATGGCAGCAGGAGTAACCCCACTGATTCTTGATGCCTGGCCAATGCTATGTGGTCGAGCCGCTTTCAATTTCTGCCTTACTTCATTAGATAAACCAGCAACTTCGTCATAATCAAAGTCAGCTGGGATAATCTGATGCTCTTTTTCTTCAAGACGGCTGGCTTCCTCTATCTGACGTGCAATATAGCCTGCGTATTTCACCTGCACCTCAACCTGATATAGCACATCCAGATCATGATTTTCAAAAAATTGGGCAAAATCTAAGACTTTGATCTCTGGCCTTTTTAAGAGCTGTAAAAGCTGAACCTCTTTGTCAAGTACAACTCCGAGACTGGCAAGATGCTTGCCCATTAAACCATCTGGTTGTACACAAATACCGGAAATATGCTTAATGAGCTGATCTTTTTGACTCATGCGCGCATTCATTAACTGTACATGTGCATCAGTTAACATACCGAGTTGTTTTGCAATTGGATACAAACGCTCATGTGCGTTATCTTGTCTGAGCAATAACCGAAACTCGGCTCTTGAGGTAAACATCCGATATGGCTCGATAGTTCCTTTGGTTACCAAATCATCGATCAGAACCCCAATATAAGCTTGATCTCGCCGCAGGATACACTCATGGCCACTGGCATTGATACCAGCCATCAACCCTTGACCCGCGGCCTCTTCATAGCCAGTAGTGCCATTAATTTGACCTGCCAGAAAAAGTCCATGAATAAACTTTGATTCAAGAGTGGGTTTTAAATCCCTTGGATCAAAATAATCATACTCAATGGCATAGGCAGCTCTTGTGAGCCAAGCATTTTCAAGACCAGGAATCGAGCGTATAAATTCTACTTGAACATCAAACGGCAAGCTAGTTGAAATGCCATTTGGATAAAACTCATTAACCGACAGACCTTCGGGCTCAAGAAAAATTTGATGTTGCTCCCTTTGAGAAAACTTGACAATCTTGTCCTCAATCGAGGGGCAATATCTTGGGCCAACTCCTTGAATCAAGCCAGAATACATGGCTGATTTTGAAATATTATCTTGTATAATCCTTTTTGTCTTTGCAGTCGTATGGGTAATATAGCAATGCACCTGCTCTGGAGGCTGATTGGGTGCAAACAGCGAAAATCGATCACAATGCTCTGAACTTCCTTGTTTTTCAAGTTGAGAAAAATCGATCGATCGTCCACAGATTCGTGCTGGTGTGCCTGTTTTTAATCGACCATATCGCAAAGGCAATGCCCTTAACATTTGTGACAATGAAGTCGATGCGCTTTGTGCTGCACGACCACCTGATTGAGAATAATCACCAATCAGAATCTTACCCGAGAGAAATGTGCCTACTGTCAAAATAATGCTGTTGGCAAAAAACATTTGTTTGGTTTTAGTTACAATACCCACAGCCCTATTACCCTCTAATAGCACCTCATCGACAGGACTTTGAAACAAAAATAAGTTGGGTTGTTCATCAAGTATGGATCGAACAGCTTTACGATAAAGCTGACGATCTGATTGAACACGAGTAGCTCGAACTGCAGGACCCTTACTTTCATTTAGGGTGCGATAATGAATGGCTGACATATCAGCGGCACGACCCATGAGCCCACCCATGGCATCAATTTCTTTAACAATATGACCTTTACCAATGCCACCTATTGCAGGATTACAGGACATCATACCAATATCATCAATAGCATGTGTTATTAGCAGTGTCTTCTTATTTAACCGCGAAGCAGCATAAGCGGCCTCCGCTCCAGCATGGCCCGCACCTACTACAATTACATCGAAATTATTCATGATTTTAGTTGGCTCATTTTTTCATTATTCTATCTGAATAAAACAGAAGTTTCTATCTATTTGTCAATAGCTTGTCATTTTTAAGGAACAGCATCATTTTACTTTGTCTGATTTGAGTGATCTTTTAAGTTCACATCATCATAAGATGCGACACATTTTTAAATAAAGCCGCAAACACTGTCAAAAATCATCCTAACATCCAGCATAAATATACTTAAAATGAGCCTAGATGGGTTTTTAATCAAATGACTATTTGAACTTTGACTGTATTTCAAATTCATCACCCAAAGACGCACAGGCAGGCATAAAGCGAGATGCCTTGCTTTTGAACATTCCATGTAAACTAATGGTCAAACCTTTTTTCTTACAAACACGAACTAATTCATGCACGGGTTGAGGTAACTTGTCAAATTCAGATGCTTTCTTTTTAATCAAATCAATCAAACTGTTCATCTCAACCTGATGAGTTGAAAGTACTCTTAACTCTCCATATGGATTATTATCAGCCGCACCCTGATCATTTTTCAAACCACTATTGACCAATAAAACAAGTGTTATCATCCTTGAGAAACAAAGATCAATAGCCGACAAAATCTCTGTTAGACACGCACTGGTGATATCAAGCACAACAACCCTTTTAAGGTGATGGGACATCGCATCAATTTTAGAAACCAATGATGGATTATTGATATGTTCAGCATTAACATGATTTAAATCAAAATAAAGCAACTCAACGTCCGGCATTCGATGGCATTCTGCATCAACATCAATAAAAGTCAGTGCTTGATCAACTTCATAATACATTTGACTTGTATCTGCCTTATATCGAACACGGGCACCTTTTTCAATGACCTGCTGACCCAATATGCCCAAATGCGATAGAACAATCGCCTTCATGCCTGAGCAGACTCGTAGTTTTTTATGATAAATAGTATTTGAATTGCTTAATAGGTGCTTAGCCTCAAAAGAAGCCAGCTCAAATTCCGAGTCTGACCCATAGTCAGGCTCTGACTTTATTAATTTTGAACTTTTTGCCTGTCTGAAAAAATAATTACGAACCCGCTCTAGCTGACCATAAATAGCAAAAACTGGTAACCCTGCATCAAAAGCACTAAAAGCAATTTTCATAATGCGATGAAAATCAATATCTTGATCAAAATATTTCTGGAAGGAAAGAGATGAAAAACATCTTTTTCCAGTTTTCTCAAAGGATTGATACACACTTCTGATATTCAAAGAAACCAAATCACCCTCATACCTTAAGGAGGAAACCATGGTATGTATGGCTTTTTCTAAGGGCTCTGTGACATTGCCTTCAAATTGTTTCATCAATAAATTAATCAACCAATCCTCATAACCATTAACTCGAAAACAATTAAAAAGCACAGACATTCCCTTGCTGTCTGCACTTGATGACAGCAGCTGCCAAAGTGTTTTTCCACTCAGATCAACAAACCTGTGATTTGACCATCCTTTCACTGTTGCTCGTTTATTTTTTTCCCTAAATGCCTTATAAAACTCATCGATTTCCTCCGGGGACAAATTTTCTTTGCGATGAAACTTTTTATAAACCAACAGTTCTTTTAGGCTATGCAGCTGATGATGTCCCTTTTGATCAATCGAACCCACCATCTTAGCCAAATTGTATTGACAAATCGCATCTTCATTTCTTACTTCATAAATCGTCTTACTTTGGATAAACTCTCTTAACACCTCCTTCATCTGGATCAAAACAGCGACCATTAAATTGAGATACTCCTTTGGCACCAGTCCAATATTGATTCGAAAAGAAGCGCCGGTTTCACTCACACTTGGCAAATAATGGCCAAAACTAGAACGCAAAACAATCTCTATGGGTATACCGGCTATCTCTGAGCGAATATTCATCAAAGCAACAAAAACACACATCAATAAACGACTGAGCATCTTGGGTCTGAGTTTCCAATAAGATAAATCAAGGTCATTATGCATACCCAGGGACTGAACAAAAGCAATGCTATCAATCATAAGACAGGGGTACTCATTACTAATAAAAGCAAAACCTCCTGCGGTTCTTGAACTTACCCAATCAAATACAACTCTGGCCATCATTTTTTGATAAATTAAAACCTCATCTCTAACATTAATATGACCTTCCTTAATAAGATGATTCTGAATAAGCCTATCTTGATACTCTTTAATTGTGAATGGAGATTTATAGCCACCAACGTGCGAGCTCACAGCAATATGCTTATCATCCTTGATATAATCCCCTAAAAACTTCGCACCTTTTCTGCTTCCCGCTTTTTTGAAAAATCGATTTCCTTCGCTTCGATGATAAGATGCCCAATACTGTGGGCTTTTCATTAAAAATGCTGTGGTGCCTATGTATCTTGCGCAGTATTCAGAACGAGGAAAGCAAAATTCATCATCGATTAGATTTTTTTCACCAAAAAGTCTTACCGTTTTTTTTTCTTGATATTCTAATAAATCCGCAACTTTTTCATCATTCAAACCAAGTTCTAACAATTGGTGATTAATTTTTGCAAGGGTTATCAGGTCTGTGGATAAACTTCTGTCAATAAAACCCTTTATCGCTGCTTTTTGACTTAAATGGTAGGATTTATCTACACCTTTAGAGCAAACCTTTATCTCAAAAGTCTTATCCTGCTTGATCATCAATTATTTACCAATGCAAAATGTTGAAAAAATCATGCCCAAAAGATCATCAGAGCTAACCGTTCCCAATATTTGATCCAGCTCAAGCTGAACCAACCTTAACTCTTGTGCTTGTATCTCAATCATTGGCTGTTTTTCTGCTTGCTCAATATGTAAAATGGATCTTTCCAAAGCCTCAACATGGCGGGCTCTTGCAATAAAAGTATCAGCTTCAGGGGCTGAATCAAGGGTTAACTGCTTTAAACGCATTTCAAGCTCATTAAGCCCCTCTTTTGTTTTTGTTGATAGGCAGATCTCTTTTGAATCCACCACCACATGAGCTAATAAATCTTTTTTATTATAAATAATGGTATAACTGCTCACTTTATTTTCAGCAATAATGGTTTCTGCCTGAAATTTTGCATCTGGTTTAGAGCCATCTACCATCACAAGCACATGGTTGGCTTTGGCCATCACATCCTTGGTTTTTTCAATCCCTATTTTCTCAACAACATTGTTGGTTGATCGTAAACCAGCAGTATCTAACAATGTTAAGCAAATTCCATTAAAATGAACCCGCTCCTTTATCACATCTCGAGTTGTCCCCTCAATATCGGTTACAATCGCACTGTCTTCTTGAGTTAAAATGTTTAATAAAGAAGATTTACCGGCATTGGCTGGACCCACAATTGCAATAACCAAACCCTGACGCAGCTTGAGTCCTTTCTGGGCTTGTCCAAGCAATTTCCTAAGAAGTGATTTGATGTCAGCTAACAAGACATTGATTTGATTTTGTTCAGTGGGTGAAATATCTTCATCAGAAAAATCAATCAGTGCCTCTATTTGAACCCGAACATTATTTAATTGCCGTTGTATATCTCGAACCTGATGAGAAAACATCCCACTTAAAGACTGTGCTGCTGATTTCAACTCCTGCTCACTGGATGCTGCAATCAAATCAGCAACCGCTTCAGCTTGAACCAAATCAACTTTTCCATTGAGAAATGCCCGCTGCATAAACTCACCTGGTTTTGCCAATGATCCACCCATTGCTTGGATCTTCATAATAAGCATGTTGGTGAGGATTGTATTTCCATGAGTGTGAATTTCAACCACGTCCTCGCCGGTTGAGGACCGAGGGCCAGGAAAATATATGACAATACACTGATCAACCAATTGATGATTTTCCTTCCACCAAACAAAAGTTGCTTTGCGAGGCTCAAAATCAGTTTTACCAAAAATTTGACCTATGATCTCAAGAGATTTTGAGCCACTCACTCTCGTAATTGCAATGCCTGAATGACCTGATGCTGTGGCTCTTGCAACAATGGTCGTCTGTGACATATTATCGACGCGCTTTTATTCGATTGCTTGTAAAATGCTGCTGAATAACCCCAAGTACTGTGGATGTGAAAATATACAATGACACACCTGCAGGCATTGACATCGAAAATAATACCAAAACAACTGGAAATATCATTTTCATACTCTCTTGAGTTGGGTCTGAAGAAGATGGGGTCATTTTAACCTGAAAATAAATTGCCAGGCCTAAAAGAATTGGCATGATATAATAAGGATCTGTTGCAGATAAATCATTGATCCATAAAAACGCCTGATGCCTTAGCTGAACCGCCTCCATCACAACATTATAGGTCGCAATATAAAAAGGAATTTGAATTAGCATGGGCAAACATCCACCAAATGGATTTACTTTTTCACGTTTGTATAATGCCAGGATCGAGGCATTTTTTGCCTCAGGGTCATTCGCATACTGTTGATTAATTGCCTCAATTTGAGGAGCAATCTTCTTCATGCGCTCAATTGATTCATTTCCTGATTCTTGCAGCTTAAAAAACAACAGCCGAATGACTGTGGTTGTCAACACAATGGTTAAACCCCAGTTGTGAACAAATGCATTAATGTGATCCATAAGAAAGAAAATACCGATTGCAATAAACCATAAAAATCCATAATCCACCGTTTTATCCAAGCCTTGGCTGATTTCAGATAAGGTGCTTCTGATCTCTGGTCCTGCGTATACAACTGAATTAAATTGTGCCTCTTCATTGGGGGCTAATGTTTGAGGTGATGCAATTAGCTGTAATTTCATTTGCTCAACAAAATTTGTTTTTGACTCCGGTGAAAAACCTGACTTCCATTGACTGACCAGGTCATATGACTGACCCTTGGGAGGAACAATGGCGCCTAAAAAATAACGCTTTTGAATAGCAAGCCAGCTGTCCTTTACCCGTTTATTGATACCGTTTTTTGCAATTTCATCGTAAGTTAGCTTACTGTAAGGTGCCTCCTTGGAGTAATAAGCCACCCCCATATAGGTATTAAAACCCAACATTCCACTTTTTGAAGCACTAGCAGCATCCCCTGCAATAAAATCACTGGGATCTGGTTTTTTCATTTTACCTGTTAGAGCAGTCACTTGAAACGCTGTAAAATCAACATAACCTCGACCATACCAGTTTTTCAAACCGATGTTTTTAACAGATGAATCAATTTTGATTTGATAATCCGGAGTTAGGGTGAATGTTTTTTGATAAATCACATCATCATGATTGGCTTCCATGATTAATTTACTGGTATCTGAATGCTTAATCTGATATAGGAGCTGAGCATCACCACTAAAACCAGAAGATGCATAAAACGGATGCTGCTTGTTTTTTGAAAAAACATGTACTTTTTCTGAGGAGCCTTTTGTTAAAGCGTATTGATTTAAATTACTCTCAACTATTTTGCCCCCAAGTCGATCAATATAAACCGTAAGGTCGTTATTGGCCAATTTGACAATAAATGAATCATTGAGGGGCACTGGCAGATCAACTGTTGAAGATATGATGCCGTTACTTATATCAGTTTTCGTATTTTGATGAAATTCTTGCCATGCAGAAACCAAAAACCAGGAAATCATACCAAGGGCAATATAAATGAGTATTTTTCTAGAATTCATACAAAACCTTTTTTAAAGCACCTAATCTTACCACACACTTAAATACTTGTCAGCAACCAAAAGAATCTTGATACACTGATTAACAATATGATTATTTAAATTAAAATATTAGTATTAATAATGGTCTGTGAAAAATGGGAATACTTACTTAAATGGTTAAATAAACAACAGCTTGTGTGAATTTTTCTTGTGCATAAGTTTGTGTTTAATTAAGGCTGTTTTTTTTGTAATTATTTCATCCACCACGCATGCATCCAGATGCTCACAGATTTTACACATGTTTTTTCAAGCATCAGAAAATGTTTTTTTATGATTGGCTATGATTTTTTGAAACAAAGAAACCGAAAGAGGCCGAATTTCTTCAAGGGAGGGGAGGGATTTAAAAAAAATAATGGCATTGTGATGCATTAAGCCAAGTGGTCTTAATTCACGATAAGTGTTTAAAACAATTCGTTTAATTCTATTTCTTTTGACAGCTTGTTTGATTTGCTTTTTCTTGATAAAAATCAAAACCCCACCAAAATGAGCAGGAAAATACTTAACTACCATACCATTTTTTTGATGGGACTTCCCCTTATTTAGGGTCATTTTGATAGTGCTTTTATCTTTTAAAGTAAAGCACCGTTTTATGCTCATGCAGTTAAGCGCTTGCGTCCTCTGCGACGTCGGGCGTTAACCACGGCCCTACCACCAGCTGTTTTCATTCTTGCACGAAAACCGTGGGTTCTTTTGCGCTTTAAATTACTTGGTTGAAAAGTTCTTTTCACAACTTATCCTATTTTAAATCAGAATTTTAAATTTAACGAGTTTTATGAAAAAGTCAATGCCTTAAGGGCTTTTTTCTGGTTTTTTTATTATTGCAAGATAACCACCGAATTGGTTTTCCATCCAAAAAGTGATACCGTATTTTGATTTCATAGAAACCTTGACAGGTTTTATGTCTTGTATATATTTTGAAAAAAATTCAATAACTTCATCATTTTCTTCTGAAAATATAGAGCATGTGCTATAAAAAATAAAACCACCTGGTTTTAGCATTTGCCAAGCATGAGCAAGAAGTTTTTTTTGTAGCATTTGATGAGAGATCAGTGTTTGTTTGCTTACTTGATATTTAATTTCAGGATGCTTGCCAATGACTCCAGATCCAGAGCAAGGTGCATCAATCCAGATAAAACAAGGTTTTTCTTTAGGGCCAGAGAATTTCAAAAAATCCATGCAAATGATGTCTATATTTCCCCCCTGGCAGCGGCTGATGTTTTGCTCAAGACGTTCAATTTTATTGGTTTCAATTTCAACAGCAATAATCGGGTTGTTTGGAAATTTTTTATGGAGCGCGATTGTTTTTCCACCTGGAGCTGCACATGCATCAATGATTATCCCATCGATTTTAGAAGGCAAGAATGACATCATTTTTTGCATAGCAAGATCCTGAATTTGCCAATGACCGGCCTTATAACCTTCTTTTTCAGTTAGATTTTTTAGATCTTTAAATTGAACGGCTTGTGGGTATTCTTCCAAGGGGGCTATCATTTGATCACTCATGTGATTAACCTCAAAAAGATATGCCCAAGTTTGAGGTCGTTGTGTTTGACTTTTGGCAGATGCTTCAAAATAAACACCAAGCTCTTCTTTCATCTTATTGTAAAAGAATAAAGGCAAACTGTAGCGAGTGCTTTCTGGAAAAGAGGAGAAGTCAGGGGGATTTCTAAGAATATTATTAAGAATGGCATAAATCACTTTTTTTCGATGAGCCAGTTTCCATTGATCAGCAAGCAGCATAATACCATCAATGATCGCTTTATTGTTAGGGTTGGTTGTTAGCACTAATCGATAGATACCAATAATTAGAGTGAGTCGAAAATCAAGGTGTTGAGTTGGTTTTTGGAGGTATTGATCCAGTGCATGGTTAAGACAAATCCAGTGACGGGTTATTCCCAGAAGAAGGTCTTTCTCAAAAGGGGTTAGGGGTTCATTAATTTGAGCCACGGTTTTTTTTCCACAGGTAAGATCCTGGATATATCGTTTGACTTTAATTTCAGCACCAAACATGTTCATTTAAATAACCTATGATAATTTTGATATGTGATTTCCATAACCGATTCTATGGATATGTTTTTCAATTCTGAGATTGTTTTTGCAACCCAATAAACCAAGTTTGGTGTATTGGTTTTTCCCCTAAATGGTATTGGAGCTAAATAGGGTGCATCAGTTTCAATCAGCAGGTGCTCCATTGGGGTTTTTTTAACCACCTCTTTAATTTCCTCAGCATTTTTAAAGGTAATAATTCCTGAAAATGAGATGAAGAAACCCAGGTCAATTCCTTTCTTGGCCATTTCCCAGCTTTCACTGAAACAATGAAGAACTCCTGCGTTGGGTAATGTTTGTTTTTTTAGCATATCAATTGTATCTTCTTGGGCTTGTCTTGTATGAATAATCAAGGGTAGTTTATGCTTTTTGGCAAGTGATATATGGGCTTCAAAAAAGGCAAGTTGAGCTGTCTTAGAGCTTGATTCTCTATAATAATCAAGACCTGTTTCACCAATTGCTGAAAATCGGTGGTTTTGGAGAAGAGCCTCAGCCTGTGTGACAAAAGAATTTAATGAAGTCAAGTCAGTGTCGTTGGGATGTTGGCCTAGGCTGATTTTGATATTGGGGTGAAGGCGCTGTATTTTTAAAAGCATTGGGCTATCATGAAGTTCAATACAAACACACATTAGGTCACTTACCGGGTGCTCACCTGAGAACTGCTTGCTTACAAATTCTTCTAAACTAAAACCCATTTCTTCATACGGAATGTGATGAATGTGGCAATGTGAGTCTATTAGATAATTCATAGATGGTAGGATATTTTTTTCATGAGATTTGCACATTGCCTCATGAGTGTTTTTATCAATGGACTTAATGGGTAAGCCCCAAGATGAATGGCATGTTCAGCATGGCCACTTTCATCTTCTTGCATTTTTTTTAATGTTTCATGGGTCATTGTATCTGAAGGGGATAGGTCTTGAATGTGTATTTTAAGATGCTCTTCAACTTGTTTTTCTGTTTCTACCACAAATCCCAGAGAAAACGGATCACTGATAACACCAGCACCAGCACCCATTGCGAATGAGGCAGCATAATAAAAAGGAATGAGATAACTGGGTCTGCCATTTAGCTGGCTAAGTCGAATGTTGCACCAGGATAGGTGGGTCAGTTCATCTTTTTGTGCCTGATGAAGAAATTGATAGGTGGTATCTGACTGAGCAAAAAACTTAGCTCCACCATAAAGGCCTTGTGCACAGACCTCCCCAACATGATTGATTCGCATTAACCCTGCTGTGTGTTCTCGAGCGGTTTTTTCAGTTGGCTGATGGTTGTTTTCTTGGGTAGGAAGTGGTGTGTGTTGAGTATGGGCAAAACAGGTAAATAAAAAATCATCGGCGGCTAAAATAATTTTGTCCAGGATTTTATTCATTTCATCTCTTACACTGCGTAGTGACTAGAGTATAAATGAAAGTAATGTTTTTTTCATTAAAAAGCCTATGCTTGTAACAAGGCTGGCCGATTCATCTTAGCAAACTCAACAATATCACTGGCGATGCTTTGATATTTTCTTAGCCATGGGTTTCCAAGTAATGCAGGTGCTTCAGAGTCAGTTGGTTTAAGAACCAAAAAATAGGGGGTATTATTCCTGATGGCTCTGACTACTTTGATGTCATTCTCGGTCATAACTTTTTGAGAAATCCACTCCAGCATGGTTGAAATATTTTGTGTTGCACCAATTTGGATAAAATCCTTTTCGGATTTTAAGACAAACTGCTCATCCTTTGTTAGTCTTGCATCCACCAAGGTGACAATATCAACCGGCTTAGCTTTGGTGTGATCATGATTCATCACGATCGCTGCTTTAGGAGGACTTTTAGCAGTTAGAATCGGTTGGGATAATCCAAAAATGGATAAAACGAAGAGAAAAGGAGCAGCAAACTTTAAAAATTGTTTTTTATGGGGTTTTTCCGGTTTGGTTTTAACTTCCTCCATGTATAATTGATTTAGAATCATCGGAGGTGCAAGCCTTGATAATTGCCTGGGGCTGCCCTGGGTTTGATGATAAATGTTAGCAAAAAACTTCTCACTAAAGTCATGGTTGATGTTTGATTTTTGAAGCAATTGATTAAGCCAGTCTTTTATGTCGTTGATTTGCATGGGCTGAATGCTTAATGTTTTGGGTGCTTGTGCACTCACGGTTTGGTAGCGCTGCTCAAGCATGGGGAGGCCAATGAGAGTAAAACGAATTTCGTTCTCCTTGGTTTTTTGGGCAATTTGAGTGATAAGTGCCAGTGAATCCAGCGGCAGCTTGTCAGCATTATCTATAACCACCAGGGGTTTTTTTGTTAAAATGTTTGTTAGAACATGAGCAACTTTAGTATCGTTTGACTCATTCAGTGAGGGCAGTGGTAATTTTAAATGAACGCACAGTGTTTTCACCAGATTATGCGGGGATAGGCCCGATGTCCCTTGGATTAGAATGGCATTTTTTATTTGAGCAGCTATATAAATTGCATGCACAGATTTGCCAAGACCTGAACGTCCAATGATTAAGCTAATTGCATTTTCAGTTAGAATTTTAGAGAATTCTTCAAAATTCTTCAAATGACCATATTGGATTGGTTGATAAGGATTAAAATCTTGGAAGTTAACGTTTAGCAACCTGTTATTGTGCATAAAAACTCCAGTAAACAGAAGCACTTATTTCACATTAACACAACTGCTAATGATGACAATATGCATAACGCATCTTTATTGTTTCGCTTACAGTAATCGAGGATATATCCTACATAGTCCTGATCGTATTTCTTTGTGCATGTTGGGATCAAAAAATTTGGTTGGCATTAACAGGTTAAAAGCTTACAATACTGATGAAGTTAAAAAGACATGATGATGAGTAACAATCAAATCCGTTTGGATCAATATACCCAGGAAGCATATTTGGATTATGCCATGTATGTTATTTTGGATCGGGCATTACCGCATGTTTCAGATGGACTTAAGCCGGTTCAAAGACGGATCGTTTATGCAATGTCTGAGCTTGGTCTAAAGGCCTCATCAAAATATAAAAAATCAGCAAGGACCATTGGTGATGTGATTGGTAAGTTTCACCCACATGGCGACGTTGCTTGTTATGAGGCCATGGTTCTAATGGCGCAGGATTTCTCTTATCGCTATCCCCTTGTTGATGGTCATGGAAATTGGGGGTCGGTAGATGATCCTAAAAGCTTTGCAGCCATGCGTTATACTGAATCTCGGCTTACAGCTTATGCGGATTTACTACTTTCTGAGCTTGGTCAGGGCACCTCTTCCTGGCAGTTAAATTTTGATGGCTCATTAACTGAACCGGTATCGTTACCAGCCAGAATACCAAATATTTTACTTAATGGTGGCTCTGGAATTGCTGTTGGTATGGCAACAGATATCCCGCCTCATAATATGGGTGAGGTTTTGGATGCTGTTATTCATTTGGTTCAAAATCCAGATGCAGCCATTGAAAAGTTGTGTGAGTATGTGAAAGCACCAGATTTTCCCATGGGTGCAGATATTATTACCTCGCAAAAAGAGCTTATTCAGATGTACAAAACAGGTGTAGGCCAAATTCGTCTCAGAGGTAAATATGCTGTTGAGCAAAATAATTTGGTATTTTATCAGCTGCCATTTCAGTCATCAAGCAGCAAAATTGTAAAGCAAATTGCTGATGCCATGTTGGCCAAACAGCTTCCTGGTGTTACAGATGTTCGAGATGAGAGTGACCATGAGCACAAGGTTCGAGTGGTGATTGAACTTAAATCAATGACTAAGTTTAAAGATCAGACCTTGGCAGCTTTATTTGCGCTAACTGATATTGAAAAGACTATGCGTGCTAATTTTAATATGATTGGAATTAATAAAAAACCAGAAACGAAAAATCTGAAGCAGATACTTTCAGAATGGATTATCTACCGCAAGCAAACCATAACACTTCGTATGCAGTTTGAATATGAAAAGATTAAGCGACGTCTTGAAATTTTAAATGGGTTGCTTTTGGTTTTCATTCATATTGATCAAATCATTCAAATTATTCGTCATCACCAGGAGCCTAAACTTGCATTGATGGATAAATTTGAACTTAGTGAGATTCAGGCTGAGGCTATTTTAGAGATGAAGTTGCGACAATTAGCCGGCCTTGAATATATTGCTCTTGAAAAAGAAAAAGAAGGACTGGAGAAGAATGAAGCAGAGCTTGCTTATTTGCTGAATCATTCGCAGGCATTTGATCAGAACTTTATTGAAGAAATCAAAGAGATTCGAGAAAAATATGGTGATGATCGTCGCTCCCAGCTTATTGATACGCCAGTGATGACATACACTGTTGCAAAGGCGACTGTGCCTGATTATGTTGTTAAGGTGGTTGTTTCAAAAGAGGGGTGGGTTCGAACATTCAGATCTATGGAGCAGAGTGATTCCTCGTTAACCTTTCGCTCAGGCGATTCTTTGTTCTCGACATTTGATGCTCGATCTACCCAGTCGTGTTTTGTGCTAACCTCAGACGGACGAATTTATAATGTGCCTATTCATCAAATGCCGGGCCCCAGGGGTTATGGTGAGCCACTGAGTAAGTTTGTGGATTTGAAATCTGATATTTTAAGTGTCGGGGTGGTAAGCCCAAATGACACGTGGTTAATTTGTGTCGATAGTGGTTATGGATTTTTATTGTCCTCAGAGCATATGGCAGTGACACAGAAGGCGGGTAAGGCTGTCTTTACACTTAAAGAGCATGAAGCGCTTTTACCTTTAATTGCCGTTAAGACTGATGAGTTGTTACTTATGGTGACTAGTCAGGGTAGAATGCTTGCTTGTGAAATCAATACTGTCAATCAGCTGGCAAAAGGTCGGGGCGTTAAATTGATTGGTATTAAAAAAGATGAGTATGATTGCCAAAAAGATCGACTGAATCATGTTCTTTCATTGTCAGAACAAGATCATGGCATTCTTCGTTCAGGCTCAAGACACTTAAACCTTGATGCTGATCGCTTGGCCTCTACTAAAGGAGTCAGGGCCTCTCGTGGTAAATTGTTACCACAGGGCTTTCGACAAGTATCAGGGCTGGAAAAATTGATAAAGGAACAGGGTCGTGATGAATCTGAGACTGTTTAGTGCGGTCTCAATGATTGCAGGAACGAGCATTGGCGCAGCCATGGTGGCAATGCCAATCTATATGGCGTCTTTGGGCACTGGAGCTTGTTTTGCTGTCCTTTTTGTGAGCTATTTGGCAATGTTGGCCTCATCGTTGTTTATGCTTGAGTCGAATCTTTCTCAGAAGCAAGGTGCTAATTTGGTGAGCATGAGCACTGATTCGCTTGGCCGTCCAGGTTATTGGCTGTGTATCACCGTTTATTTAATGTTGCTTTATTGCTTAAATGCTGCATATTTGGCTGAGTTTTCAGGGGCCCTGGTATCATTGATCGGCGCCCCTGGTTATGAAGCGACGGCTTTGCTGTTTTGTGTTGCAATCACTTATTATATTGTCCCCTTTTCTTGGGCAGGTCGCATAGCATCTTATTTGCTGTGGGGGTTGCTGCTGACTTATGGTGTTATTATTGGGCTGTTAATTACCAAAGCCGATATTCATAACATTCACCCCTCCTCTTGGTCTCAAGCACCAGAGGCCCTATTTATTTGTATATTGGCATTTGGCTATCAAATAATTATTCCGTCATTGCGCCGTTTTTTAAATAATGATGTGAAGTTGTTGAAGAGGGCTATCTATATTGGAAGCAGTATTCCTTTTTTTGTTTATTTTGTTTGGATGATGGCATTTATGTTGAATATGCCATATGACGGTCCTTTTTCTTTAAGCACTATTGCTGGTGATTTGTCTTTGAGGGATCAATTGCCGTATCTTTTGGCCCAAAAGACTGGTTTTTATCAACTTCCTGCACTTTTCAATGCTTTTGTGATTTTTGCCATAAGTTCTTCTTTGATTGGGGTATCAGTAAGTCTTTTTGATTTTGTCAAAGATTGGTTAAATCAGTATCATTATTCACAGTTATTTGTGGCTCTTATTGCTTTTTTACCGCCTGTGCTTCTTGTTTTGCTCTATCCAGATTTATTTATTATGGCCCTTCGCCCAGCAGGGATTTTAGTGGCCGTGCTATTAATGATTTTACCGGTTTTGAGTTGTATGGGCTTAAGGGTAAAAAGAAAAACAGGGGTATATCGCATGAGGTATTTTAAAGTACTTGCGGTATTTGTTTTACTGAGTGCTGGCTTTATGATTGTTTTGGACTTGATGCGCCTGATTGGCAGATAAGCTTATAAGAAAAATTGACCAATCATATCTTGATGTCCATTATAAAATTCTTTCCAGAAAATGGCTGATTTTCCTTCGATTTGAACGGTTTTAACCAATATTGCGTCTTTCTTGCAAAATATTATTAATCCTTCATCGGATTTTGAGATTTGACCTGCAGGTCCTGATTGTTGCAGGACTACTGAATCCAGAAGACGAATGCGTTTTTCATTAAATATACAATAAGCACGTGGGAAAAGTGCACGCACTTGTTGGCTGATATGTTGAGCATGGTTTTGCCAGTCAATCTTATAGTCTGCTGCTAATATTTTAGGCGCATAAGTCACTTTGTTTTCATCTTGTGCCTTTGGGGTTTTGCCCAACTGAATTTTTTCAAGGCCATCGAGCATCGCCCTGGGTGCTATTTTTGATAATAACTGAGTTAATTCTATCCTATTATTTGTTCCAATCAGGATCTGTTCTTCATGAATCACTGCACCAGTGTCCATGCCTTTTTCCATTTTCATAATTGAGATGCCGGTTATTCTATCCCCATATAAAATGGCATGCTCTATTGGAGAAGCACCCCTCCATCTTGGCAGGATTGAGGCATGAATATTCCATGCATGGTAACGGGTCAAGCTTAATAAGGCTTGCGGTAAAATCTGTCCGTAGGCACTGACAATCATAATATCAGCGTTTAGTGCTGCTAAACTTTTAATGAAAACCGGGTCTTGGATGTTTTGAGGTTGGCTTATAGGCAGATCAAGTGAAGTGGCTGCAATCTTAATTGGTGATTGCTGCATTTTTTTTCCTCTGCCTGCTGGACGATCAGGTTGTGTGATGACCAGACAAATATCATGAAGTTTTGTCAGTTCTTTAAGAACAGGAACTGAAAAATCAGGGCTTCCTGCAAAGATAATTTTCATCAGGATTTCTTTTTAATTTTGAGTTTTAAAATCTTCATTTCAAGCATTTTTCTTTTAAGGTGATTAAGTCGCTCCAAATATAAAACACCATTAAGGTGATCAATCTCATGTTGAATACATTTTGCCATAAAACCCTCTGCGCTCATTTGCTGTTCTTGGCCTGTGATATCTTGGTATTTAATTTTTATTCTACTGGCACGTGTTATTTTAGCGCTTACCCCTGAAACAGACATGCAACCCTCTTCTTCTTGATGAGAGCCTGATTTTTCTATAATTTCAGGATTAATAAGACAAAGAGGTTGATTTTTCATATCACTAAAATCGATAACCGTTATCTTCATTTCAATTCCAAGTTGGGTGGCAGCTAGAGCTGCACAGTTCTCTTGGGCATAGTGAGTTTCAAACATATTGCTTACAATTTCTTTAAGGTTTTCATCAAATACAGTTACTGTTTTTCCGGGTCGATTTAATAAGGGGTCAGGAAATTGTAAAAGCGGGTAGATTGCCATTTCGATTCTCAACTTTTCAGATTTTATTAGTGTATTATTAATTATTGGCCCATTCAATCATTTAAAAAGGGTTTTAGATTAGGATTACTCAACAGTGACACTTTTGGCCAAATTTCTAGGCTTGTCGGGGTTTAGTAAGAGAGTTTGACATGTATATAAGGCCAGAAGCTGCATGATGATGGTGCTTGCGATTGCAAAATTTAGCTCTGACTCACAGTGCTCTAAATAGATACCATTTTCCTGGGGTTGTAGTGGAATATCGCTGATGCAAAATACATGTCCATTTCTTGATTTGATTTCTTCAATATTTGATCTGGTTTTTTCTGGGCAGTGAAATTGGCTAATAAGTGCAATGGTGGGCATTTTTTCATCGATTAAAGCGATAGGACCATGTTTTAGCTCTCCAGCAGGATAAGCCTCAGCGTGGATATAAGTGATTTCTTTGAGTTTTAATGCACCTTCCATGGCCAGTGGGTAGCCAGCAAGTCTACCGATAAATAAAGCATTTTTGTATCTGGCCAGTTTCTGAGCAAAATTCAAAATATTTTCTTTTTGGGATAAGGCATATCTTCCAGAGGTGAGAATACTATTAAGTTTGCAATAGGGGGATTGATTAATATGGCTTTCAATGATTTGTGCCAATCTTATCAATGAGCTAGTGAAAGCCTTGGTGGATGCTACGCCAAATTCACGACCAGCATCAAGGGTGATTAAATGATCACATTCTCTTGCAATCGTGCTTGAGGGGACGTTACAAAGAGCGATCGTGGTTTGGACATGGGGTTTTGCATGACGCAGAGCACTGAGTGTATCTGCTGTTTCACCTGATTGTGATAATACAAGAAGTGTGGTGTTTGGGTGAAAGTGTTGTTGAAGATAACGATATTCACTGGCTCTTTCAACGCTGATTGAAAAGTTGGTATGTTTTAAAAACCAATATTTTGCAACCATCGCAGCATGATAACTGGTACCACAAGCAACAAGATGTAGGTGCTTTGTTTGACTCAGATTGGGAAAATTAATGGTTTTATTGAATTGGCCAGCGAAAATCTGAGGCTGCTGATCAATTTCTTGTTGCATAAAATCATGCTCGGGTTCATGGCCACTTGATTGCTCAGAAAGACTTTTGAAGTCTGGGCTTGAATGAATTAAGCATGAAATAGACTGCTTAGAAAGGGTTATGATCTCTGAGGGATTGGGGTAGGCAATTTCTTTTGCAAACGGGAGTAACGCATATTCATCTGAGGCAAATAATAGGTCATTTTCCGATTTCCCCAATGCGATTTGACGATCTTTGGTCAGTATGAAAATTTGATGGGGATTTTGTAGTGATAATAATGCAATTGCAAAGGATCCTTTCAGGTGCTCCTGAGCATCCTTTAATGCATTAAGCAGGGGTAATTTTTTCATAAGCATTGCAATATAACTGATTGCAATTTCAGAGTCAGTTTCTGAAATGGGGTAAATATTATGTTTTTGTAGTCTTGATTTAATGATTTGGCTATTTTCTATAATTCCATTGTGAACACCAATCAGTGACATGTCGTATGAATAATGAGGATGAGTGTTACTTTCAGAGACTTTCCCATGAGTGGCCCATCGTGTGTGAGCGATGACACAAGGGCTTTTTGCCTGATGGATATCAATCAGTGGAATCAAGTTATTACACCCACCAACTTGGCGGATACGATTGATTGTATTTCCAACAAAAAAAGCCATGCCAGCTGAGTCGTATCCACGATACTCAAGTCTTGATAATGCCTTGAGTGCTTTGGGTATATAATTTTCTTGGCCGATTGCTCCAAAAATGCCACACATAATAATACCTTGAAATAAGAAACAGAATGGCCTAATTATTGGTCAATGGCAAGAAATTTCCAGTGCTTAGTTTAGATTTAGACGGTTTCTTTTTGTTTGCTAATTTGTTTTGCTCTTGCAAAAACAAGGTGGTTTGCATCTACTGATTTTGTGATCGTGGATCCGGCGGCAATTAAGCAGTTTTCACCAATAGAGATAGGGGCTATTAGTGCAGTATTTGAGCCAATAAAGGCATTATCCTGTATTTGTGTAAGGTGTTTATGTTTTCCATCATAATTGCAAGTAATGGTGCCAGCTCCGATGTTGACAGATTTTCCAATAATGGCATTGCCAATGTAACTGAGATGTTTGGCTTTGCTGTTAGCTCCGATATCAGAGGACTTTGTTTCAACAAAATTGCCGATTACTGCACCTTTATGCAGTATGGTTTGTGTGCGAATATGCGCCATGGGGCCTACTTGGCAATTGGAGTGAATAATCGCCTCTTCAATGATACTTGAGGTCAAAATATTGACATTGTCACTAATTTTACTGCTTTTAATACAAACATTAGGCCCAATTAAGCAGTTTTGACCTATCTCAGTGTTTTCTATAATCACATTCGGCTCGATGATTGTGCCTGGTCCTATTTT
>Ga0194133_10003039_pt1 | contig 24600 bp, 16 predicted proteins | sample TA2KigOf40mmetaG_FD_155448 | JGI IMG/M metagenome (GOLD analysis project Ga0194133, IMG submission 155448) | Freshwater microbial communities from Lake Tanganyika, Tanzania - TA2015055 Kigoma Offshore 40m | ecosystem: Environmental > Aquatic > Freshwater > Lake | place: Tanzania: Lake... | reverse complement strand
CCCCCGCCGACAACACCGGCACTTCCCTCGGCAGCTACGAGCCGCGCGGGCGGGCGTTCTACGCAAAAGTCACGCGGAAGTTTTGAAGCACCGCGGCCCGGCCGGCTCGCGAAAATTTTCCTCGTCCTGGGTCGCGCGCTCGGTGACCGTAGATTAAATGGCGGCAGCGCGACGACCAGTTTTCCCGACCCACAACTCGACGTGTGACGCTGCGGTTCCGTTTGCGTCCTGAGTTGGGCGCAGCGGAAGCTCACCCCACACCAACCAGCCATGAAATCGCATCGTCTTCTCGCACTCTTCGCCGCGGCCGCCTCGGCGCTGTCGCTTGCCATTCCAGCCTCCGTGCTCGCCCAAGCCGCGCCCACGCCGTCCGCCACCGCGGCCGGGAAAAAAAATTCCAACGTGGAGACCGTGAAGCTCGAGGCCTTCTCCGTGACGGGGACAAACATCAAGCGCCTCGATCAGGAAAAGGTTCTGCCCGTGACCGTGTTCAACCTCGATCACATCGAGGCCCGCAACGCCCTGACGCCCGTCGAGCTGCTGACCGCGCTTCCGCAGGTGACCAACCTCCCGCTAAACGAATCCCAGAACGGCGGCGCCAACTCCCGCGGCGACAACGCCAACGTCAACCTCCGCGGCATCGGCGCTGGCAACACCCTCGTCATCCTCAACGGCCGCCGCCTCGCGCCGCATCCCGTCACTTCCAACGACGCCGGCGTCCCCGCCTTTTACACCAACGTCAACCAGCTCCCCACCCAGGGCATCGAGCGCATCGACGTCCTCCGCGACGGCGCCTCGGCCATCTATGGCTCGGACGCCGTCGCCGGCGTGATCCACTACATCTCGCGCCGCGACCTCCGCGGCACCGAGCTGCGCACGCGTTTCGGCGTGCCCGAGCGCGGCGACGGGCGCAATTTCCAGATCACGCTCACCTCCGGTCGCGAATTCGCCAAGGGCAAGGGCCGCTGGCTTTCCACCCTCGACTTCCTTCAGCGCGACGAGATTCCCTACAGCAGCCGCTCCTTCTCCCGCGAGGGTAACCGCACCGACCGAGCCCCCGCCGGCTTCAACGCCCTCGGCGGCCAGTTCGACGACCGTTCCGCGGTGAGCATCTACCCTTCGTTCCGCATCGGCAATGCGACGACCGCCAGCTTCTTTCGACCGGTCAACGGTACGCTCGCTTTCACCAACGTCAACCCCACGTCCAACCGCGCCGCCAACCCCGAGTCCTTTACCAATCTCAACCAGTATCAGAACACCGGCCAGAGTAAGTCCGACCGGAAAAACTGGTTCAGCCACGTCGAGTATGAGCTCTCGGATCGCATCACGGTGTTCGGCGATTTCTCGATCTACCACTCGACGTCCCACCTGCGGCGCCAGCCCGTGCAGATCAACGGCCCCAGCGCCGATCAGGTCGCGCCGGTCAGCGTGGACAATCCGTTCAACCCCTACGGCTCCCGCTTCTTCAGCCCCACCGGCGCGCCTAATGCCGACGGCACCCCGCGCCTGATGGGCACGCCCCAGGGCATCACGCTCCTCTCCCTCCTCTTCGCTGAGCTCGGCGCCGAGTCGGTCGAGGTCAACTCCGGTGTCTATCGCGGCGTCGCCGGCCTGCGCGGCAAGCTCGGCAACGACTGGAGCTGGGAATCCGCCGCGCTCTACACGCGCGCCTACACCGCCGATGTCTCCAACAACGCCGCCCGCGAGTCGCTCTTCCAGCGCGCGGTGCAGCGGACCGACACCACGGCGTTCAATCCCTTCGGCTACGCCTTCCGCGTCGCTGGCGGCGCGGTCGTGCCCGACCGCCCCTACACCAATCCGAAGTCCGTCCTCGACACGTTTTCGCAGAAATGGCGCCACGACGGTTTCAGCGCGATCACCAGCGCGGACCTCCGCGCCTCGGGCCCGCTCTTCCGTTTCTGGGGCAACACCGTCTCGCTCGCGACCGGCGCCGAATACCGGAAGGAGCAATACCTCGACACCCGCCCCGCCTACGTCGGCAGCAATCCCCCGGGCGTCGGCCTCAACGTGTACGACAACGACTACCTTGTCGCCTCCTACGCGCCCGACTCCTCTGGCAACCGCGTCGTTTACAGCGCCTACGCCGAGGCGGTCATCCCCGTCTTCTCCCCGCAGCGGAATATTCCGCTGGTCCGCTCGCTCGAGATCACCGGCTCTGCGCGCTATGAGAACTACAGCGACTTCGGCACGACCACCCGGCCCAAGGCCGGCCTGAACTGGAAACCCTACGACGGCCTTATGGTGCGAGCCTCGTTCAACCAAGGCTTCTCCGCGCCCAATCTGCCCACGCTCTACGCGCCCACCCGCTTCATTGTGGACAGCGCCCCCGGCTCGAACGACGCCTACCGCTCGCAGACCGTCGGCAATGGCACCTACGTCATGAAGCGTTTCTCCACCGGCAACCTCGCGCTCAAGCCCGTCACGTCCACGGGCAAAAGCGTCGGCCTCGCGCTTGAAGTTCCGAAGATCAAGGGCCTCTCCCTCACCGCCGACTACTGGCAGGTCGATCAATCCAACGTCATCGGCAGCTATTCCGACTCGCAGCTCGTCAACAGCGACGCCGCGAAGCTTAACGCCTTCACGCAGTCCCAGCTCGCCGCCGGTCGCCCCATCGGGCAGATCGATCTCGGCGCCGGGACGGCCAACTACAAGGGCGACCCCGGCATCAAGCGCTCCGCCCCAACGGCCGCGGAAATCGCCGAGTTCGCCGCCTACAACGCCACCCGCCCGCCGTCTCAGCAGGCCGCCGCGGTCGGCCGCATCGATTCCCGGAACATCCAGTTCCAGAATCTCGCGAAGGGCTACGCCAGCGGCGCGGACCTTAGCCTGAACTATCAGCTCCCCAATCTTCCGATTGGCCGCTTCAACCTCAACGCCGACTGGTCCTACATGATCCGCACCTACCAGTTGCGCGATGTGCCCGGGGCAGCCCCCTCGTTCATCGAGCGTCTCAATGTGGATGGCACCACGCGCTGGCGCGGCACGACCGCCGTCAGCTGGCGTAAGGGCAACTGGAACGCCGGCCTCAGCGCCTACTACACCGGTCGTTTCGCCGACCCCGCCGCCACGGTCACCGTCGCCACCTATGCTTCGCTCGGCACGCCGAGCTACATCTCGCGGCAATTCGACAGCGGCAATTACCTCTACCGCTACGTCGTCCGCGACGTCGTCTCCCTCAACGCCTCGGTTGGCTACCGCTTCAAACCCGAAGCCATGCGGGTGTTGCGCAATAGCTCGATCCGGCTGGGCGTCGTTAACCTGACCGACCGCGAGCCTCCGCACACGTCCGACCAGATCGGCTTCTCCGCTGGCGTCCACGGCAACCTCTTCCAAGGCCGCGCCTGGACCCTTGAACTCACGAAGCCACTCTAGTCGGTGCGGCCGTTTTTCGGCGCGGTTTCACGTCTGCCCTTCCAACCTCTCCCCGCCATGCTCCATCCGGTTCGACTCGCGGCCAGCGCCGTTTTGCTCACTGCGCCGTGCGTGCTGATCGCGCAGACGAAAAAGGCCGACGTGCACGCCCGCGTCGACGCCACCAAGTCGGCCTACGATGAGATCGCCCTGAAAATCTGGGACTGGGCCGAGATTGGTTTTCGCGAGACGAAGAGTTCGGCGCTCCTGCAAGCGCAGCTGGGTCGCGAGGGTTTTGCGGTGGAGAGCGGCGTCGCCGGCATGCCGACGGCGTTTGTCGCCAGCTACGGCAGCGGCTCGCCGGTGATCGGAGTGCTCGCGGAGTTTGATGCGCTGCCCGGTGTCTCGCAGGAGGCCGTGCCGGAGAAAAAGGAGCGACCGGGCTCGGCAGCTGGTCACGCGTGCGGTCACCACCTGTTTGGCGCCGGCTCGGTGCAGGCGGCCGTAGCGGTGAAGGAGTGGATGCGGGCCACCGGCCAGCGCGGCACCTTGCGGGTCTATGGGACGCCGGCGGAGGAGGGCGGGTCGGGCAAGGTCTACATGGTGCGCGACGGGGTCTTCGCCGGTGTCGATGCGGTGGTGCATTGGCACTCCGACAGCCGCAACGCCATCACGATGGCGTCCTCGCTGGCGAACAAGTCGGGTAAGTTCCGTTTCTCCGGCGTCGCCTCGCACGCCGCCGCTTCCCCCGAACGCGGCCGCAGCGCCCTCGACGGCGTCGAGGCGATGAACCACATGGCAAACCTACTGCGCGAGCATGTGCCGGAGACCACGCGGATTCATTACGTCATCACCAAGGGTGGCGAGGCGCCTAACGTCGTGCCGGCCGCCGCAGAGGTTTACTACTACGTGCGCAGCCCGAATCGCGACGTCGTGAAGGAAGTCTGGGACCGCATCGAGAAAGCCGCGCAGGGCGCCGCGCTCGGCACCGGCACGACCGTGAAGGTCGAGGTCACCGGCGGCGTCCACGAGCTGCTCATCAACGACGTCCTCGGTCGCCTCATGCACGAGAATCTCACCACCGTCGGCGGCATCACCTACACGCCCGAGGAGCGCGAGTTTGCCCTCAAGATCGGCCGCACCGTCTTCGGCGTGGCGCCGGCGCCCGAGACGGTCGGCCTTATCGCGCCCTACGTCCCGGGCCAGCGCCGCGAGGGCGGCGGTGGCTCGACTGATGTGGGTGACGTCAGCTGGGTCGTTCCCACCGTCGGTCTCCGCGCCGCCACCTGGGCGCCGGGCACGCCCGCGCACAGCTGGCAGGCTGTCGCCTGCGGTGGGGCTTCGCTCGGCCTCAAGGGCATGAACCTCGCGGCCAAGGTCGTGGCCGGCACGCTGCTCGATTTGTTCGCCAAGCCCGCGGTCATCGCCGAGGCCAAGGTGGAGTTTGAGCAGAAGCGCGGCGCCGGTTTCAAATACGTCGCCCTCCTTGGCGACCGCCCGCCGGCTTTGAATTACCGCGACTAGCGGGCTTGGGTGAGCGCCGACTTACCGGCGGGGCGGGGAGGGGTGGCAAGAATTTGAGCGGAACGCTACGTTCACCGACGCAATACCACTCTGACGTGATCCTGGAAATTCGAGTCGCTTGAAGGTTCGGTCTGGGTCCAACCGAAAGGTCCCAGGTCATGAAAGGAAAACGCTACAACACCGAGGAGAAAGTCCGCATCCTACGGGACGTGGGCACGAGCAGGAGCATCGTGGACATCTGTCGGGAGAAAAACATCTCCGACGTGATGTACCACCGTTGGCGAAAGCAGTTCGGACTGACGGGATACGTATTTTCGAGCCACCCCTAAGTTCGGTCTCGATGATGCGTGAGGTTGATACGACGGACGCTGGTTGTCCATCCCTGACCGGAGCCAGGGATGGAGATTGATCCGCCGCGAAGCTTGCTGGCGTCTGGTACCCGACCTTGCTCCGGGGCCTCTTCTGGTTGTACCTCCCCCGGAAGTCTTCGATAACGACACGCGCTTCGGAAAGCGTCCAGAGCTGTTCGCGATTGAGGCACTCGTCGCGGAAACGGGAATGGAGCGATTCTACAAAGCCATTCTGCCGCGGGCTGCCGATTTCGATGTTGGCACTCCCGCGTATGCTCATCGAGTACGGTCAGTATGCGCAGCGCACCGCCGCGCACGGTCGCGTCGGCCACGAAAAGCCAGGTCCAAACGCGGTTCTTCTGCGCAGCCTTGGTGGGTAGGCCGGTCGACGGTCCGCGGCGGGGGAGTCGGCGGCGCGTCGGCGGTACCCGCAGCCCCTCCTGCCGGCGCAGCCGGCGGACCTAGCGCAGGCCGATTTGCCAGCCTTCCGCCTTGAGCTCGGCCAGGATCCGGCGATGGCCATAGCGCGGGTTCTCGTTGCTGAGCGCAGGGAGCCGCTGCACCAACTGCTGCTGGCGGCTCGTGCGCTCACCGGCCCGATACCAGTACCCGGAGCGCGACAGCCCGAGGATCCGACAACCAGCCCGCCCGGAGCACACACCTTCTCTGACGGCCGCTGCCACGACCTGCTTCTTGGGCCCCGGGCTCACAATTTTTTTCGAGGGCGTACTCCAGAACCTCCTTCGCCCGCATCGAGTCGGCGAGCATCTTCTTCAGCTCCGTGTTCTCCCGCTCCAACCCCTTTAGCCGCTTCGCCTCGTTGAGGTTCAGGTGCCCGAACTGCTTTCGCCAACGGTGGTACGTCACGTCGGAGAAGTTTTTCTCCCGACAGATGTCCACGATGCTCCTGCCCGCATCCACGTCCCGTAGGATGCGGACTTTCTCCTCGGTGTTGTAGCGTTTTCCTTTCATGATCTGGGACCTTTCGGTTGGACCCCGACCGAACCTTCAAGCGACTCGAATTTCCAGGATCACGTCACAGATTTCCTTCCAGTTGACCGTCAAAAACGGATTCGACATGAAAACGCTCCGAAACTAACCACCCGGCGTTCCGAATACCCCAAATCTGAATCAAAACCGGTGAAATCCAATAACTCCATTACGCTTTTCTCCGCTTGGCTGGCGCTTGCCTTGCCTCCCCTGCAGGCCCAGCAGGCCTCGTCCGACGGGCCGAGTTCAACCAAGCCGCCGAAAGACGACCGGGTCCTGCTCTCTGCGTTTGAAGTCAACTCCACCCAAGACCGGGGCTACACGTCCAACAACGCTGCTACAGGTTTCAAGACGAACGAAACGCTGCTGCGGATTCCTCAGGCGGTCACGCTGGTCACGCGCGACTTGATCGACGACCTGGGATACGCTGACTCCTCCAACATTCTCCAATTTGCCGGCGTCTCAAATTTCTACGCTGGCGAGGCAATGGCGATGCGCGGCACCCGCATCAACAACCCCTATCTTGACGAAATGCGGGACGGCACGCCGTACCTCGACAACGTCAATATCGACTCGTACAGCGTGCTCCGCGGCCCTGCGGCGACCCTCTACCTAGGAGCATCCCTCGGTGGCACAGTGCTCAAGACATCCAAGCGACCCCTGAACAAGGCGCAGCGCGTGCTGACGGCACGCGTCAACCAAAATGGCGCCTATCGGAGTGAGGTCGACTTCACCGGACCCGTCGCGAAAGTCGGCGACATCGCCGTGGCCTATCGCTTGGTGGCGGCGCAGCAGGGGGGCGACCAGTACTTCAAGAACATGGAGGACGAGCGTACGGTGGTGCACCCCACGCTTCAGTTCTCGGCCAAAAACACCGTGGTGCGCATCGCGTTCGATTACCAGCACCTGCTGCACATCCCCAACGCCAACAACTTCGTCACCCCAACGGGAAAGCTCTACACCGGAGCGGGCCGCGATGAGGGCTACTTTGTCAAGGGAACGATGGAAGACTTCCATCGCCGCGGATTTCGCTTCATCGCCATCCAGAAACTTTCGGAGAACTGGGACGTGAAGGTTGCTGCCACGCGTTGGTGGTTTTCGCGCCTAGGCAGCGTGGTCTTTCCGAGCGGAGGAGTGAATTGGCCGAATCAAACCGTGAGGTTTACCGCGCGGCGCAATGACGAGAAATTCGACTTTTCGGTCGCGCTGCTCGACATCAACGGCAAATACCAACTCGGTAAAATTGGCATGTCCACCGCGGCCGGTGCGAGCTACAGCGACGAGGTCGGCAAGAGCCGATTCTGGTCTTCCGCCGCATTTGGCAGCCAGACGGTGCCGATCGCGAATCCCCGGCTCGACCTCCTCACCGCGCCGCTGACCCGCGACTACCCCGCCCCAGCGAACCCCGGATCGGGAGCGACGACTTACCGCGGCGACGTTTACGTCCAACAGAGTGTCGAACTGCTGCCGGATCGTTTGACCGCGGTCGTCGGCTTGACCCAAAGCAAGATCAAGACCAACCGAATCGCCAATCTCGCGACGCGGCCGCCCGCCACGGTGACGCAGGGCGACGAGCTGCTGCACCGCTTCGGTCTCGTACTCAACCTCGCGAAGGACCTGGTCGTCTACGGGATGGAGTCGACGAACTTCTCCCCTTCGGGCAGCCGTGACGTGAACCTCAATCTCCTGCCGAGCGTCGAGGGCAAGGGTCGCGAGGCAGGCATCAAGACCGCCTTCCTCGACGGCCGGATCTCCTCAACACTTTCCTTTTTCAAGCTGGCGCTGACCAATCAGTCTTTCTTCGCCGGGGTGCGGCCCGACGGAATCAGCTACTTTGCCCCCATTGGATCAACCACCCAAAAGGGCTTCGACTTCGATCTCGCCCTGTCGCCGGTTCCAGGACTGCAGTTGGTGGCCACCTACTACAGGGGCAAGGTCCGCGACCAAGCGGGAAATAAAGTGGCCAACTCCTATTCTGGCGACCTGAGCTTGGTCGGGCGCTATGAGTTTCAGGGGGGAGCTTTGAAGGGATTGATGCTGGGGGCGGGCTTCTCGCGCATCAGCGGCCGGCAGGTTGCGATCGGCGCGTACACGACGGGCGTGGTCGGACAGGGTCCACTGATCGAGATGGACCCCGGCAACCTCGTGAACCTGTTCGGGACCTACCGGCTCAACTCCCGCTGGACCCTGCGCGGCAATCTCGATAATATTTTGGATGAAGCATACCCGCTCGGGGCGCAGAATGCGTTCTTTGTGGATCCAAGCCCTCCCCGGACGTTGTCGCTCTCCGTGATCTATCGCTTCTGACCGTCTGCTACGGGAGGGAGGTCAAGCGTTTGTGCGTTGTGTCCCCGGGGCGCTTCCGTGGAGTTGCAGCGGTTTCGCTCAAGCCGGCCCGGAGGCATTGGGCTCACCTCTGGCGATCGCACGGGCGCTCTCCCGGGGTCGAAGTGGCCCGAAGGGTCTCCTAGCTCGGCCACGTTGGATCGCGACCTTCGGCGGGAACGGCGGCTACCCGGCCTCCATGCAATTGAGGGACGGCCGGTTGCGCGCGGACTATTGCGCAAAACGTGAACCCCGGCATGGAGGCCACCCGATGGTGACCGTTGCGTGGAAAATCGCGCCCTCGCTATTACCAAGCTCGTGTTCACGACTGCGGGTGGCTTCATCGCCCTGATCAGTTTCGGCTGCAAAAAAACCCGCACCCCCGGGCGCCCCGCGGCGACCTCCAGCACTCCGCATCTCGCCTAATGAAACTCCTGACTCGTCTCATCTTCACGCTCCCCTCCGCCCTCGTCGTGGCCGTCGTTGCGATCTCGGCTCCCGCCGCCTCCGCAGCAGATCAGCAGCTCCACAAAGTCCGCGACGCCATTCTCTACGACGAGCCCCGCTTCTACAACGCGTTCCCCTCGGTCGTCCGGCGGCCGGACGGCGAGCTGTTCGTCGCCTTCCGCCGCGCTCCCGATCGCAAGGCCCTCGGCGAAAAGGGCAACCACCACGTTGATCCGAACAGCTACCTTGTTTCGATACGGTCCCGCGACCATGGCCAGTCATGGAGTCCGGACCCCGAGCCGCTCTTTGCGCATCCGCTCGGCGGTTCGCAGGACCCTTGCCTCCTGCAGCTCAGCGACGGGGAAATGATTTGTCTCTCGTACCTCTGGACGTTCGTGCGCCCGGACGGGATCCCGAACCTCAAGCCGCCCGTCTTCCAGAACTACCCGGGGTCCTTCTTCAGCGGTGGCTTCTTCGTCCGTTCCTCCGATGGGGGGGCCTCGTGGAAGGGCCCATTCTCCCCGCCGACGATTCCGCCGGAGAAGTACCTCAGCCCCCATGGCGATCCGTTGCCAGCGTACAATCGCGGCGGTGCGATCCAAGGCCGCGAGGGACGGCTCTTTTGGGCAGCGGCGGCGAACGATCAGGTCAGCCCGCGCCGGACCTCGGTTCACCTCCTGACCTCGGAGGATCGCGGACAGACGTGGACCTATAGCGCGCCAATCGCTGCGGACGCGAAGGCATCCTTCAACGAGACTTCACTGTACGAGACGCCGAAGGGGGATCTAATCGCGTTCCTGCGCACCCAGGACCTCGAGGACCAAGCCTGCATCGCCCGCTCCGACGATGGCGGACGAACCTTCCAGCCCTGGCGCCCGATGGGCTTCCGAGGTCATCCGCTCCACGCCCTCCGACTTCCGGACAACCGCGTTCTCCTGACCTACGGATATCGGCACAAGCCCTACGGCATCCGGGCCCGCGTGCTCAATGCTGAGTGCACCGATTCCGCGACGGCGCCTGAGATGATTCTGCGGGACGATGGTGGCTCCACCGACCTCGGCTACCCTTGGTCGGCGATGATCGACGACACCCGCGTGCTTGTAGTGTATTACTTCAACCGTGACGGTGGCCGACGCCACATTGCGGCGACGTTTCTCAGCTTGCGCTGACCGCTTCGGGTCGGCCGGCGCGCCGATCGGCAAGAGGCGTTGTGCCCGGCCATCCTTCTATTCCATCGTCCCCGCCCATGTCCTCCAGTCGTCGTTCCTTTCTCCTCTCAGCGGCGGCAGGCGCCGCGCTGGCCCCCCTCGTCGGAGCCCCGGCGACGGCCGCAACCGCAGTGGCGCGATCTGGCCCCCCCGATACCCGGATGGGCCTGCGAGAAAGGCTTCGGTCGCGGCACCGCAACCTCTTCAACGGGGACACCTGCTCTTTCTTTTACAACCCGGAGAAGTGGCAGCCGGAGGACTTCACGCTCAAGGATGGCCAAGGTCGGCACGGACGCGTGCGCCTGCCCGTGGGCGGCCCATTCCAAGCGAAGGCGATCCTCCGTTACGTGGAGTTGCTCGCGGAATCCGGCATCGACACCTTCGTGATCAACGCCAACGCCTCCCGTGCGTGGTACCCGAGCCGAAAGATTCCCTCGATTCTGGACGGTTACCGCCGGGGCGACCGGGAATTCTTCCGCGGTCATGCAAGCAGTGCGGGTGCGGTGAAGCCGGAGGAAGTGGAGGACTTCCTTGACCGTTTCGAGGCATTCTTCGGACTGTACCAAGACCTGATTGACGCCGGGGTGGATTGGTTGGCGGAAACGGCAAAAGCGTGCCGGGCGAGTGGCATTACGCCGTGGGTAAGCGTCCGGATGAATGACTTCCACGGCTGGGCGAACCCGGCTGGGAGCTTCTTCAATCACCCGCTGCTGGCGCAGCCAGAGATGCGGCTCAAGCGTTCGGCCTATTCGCCGACGATGCGCAATCCGCTTTACCGCGAGGGCCTCAACTTCGAACGGGCAGAGGTCCGCGCGGCGCTATTCGCCCAGATCGGCGAGGTCGTCGAGGAGTATGACTTTGAAGGACTGGAGCTCGACTGGCTCCGCAATCCGATGTGCTGCGAACCGGACGCGACGCCGGAGACGATCGCGATGATGACCACGTGGCTGCGCCAGGTTCGCGCGCTCGTCGATGCCCAAGCTCGGCGCACCGGGCGCCCGTATCCGTTCGGCCTGCGCATTCCTGGACGCTTGGAAACGCTGCGGAGCATCGGTCTCGATGTGGAGGCCCTCTGCCGCGAAGGCGTGGTGGACTGGGTCGGGGTCTCGGGCTTCTGGTGCACCGCGTGGGAAATGCCCCACGACGACCTGCGTCGGCGGCTCGGGAACGAAGCCGTCATTTACGGCGGACTTGAGGCGGGCGCGAACGTGATGCCCACCCGGTCCGCCAATGGTGCGGTGGTGCAGCAGGTCCGCCGGATCACCTCGAGTCGCGAGATGCTTCGGGCCAACGCGGCCGGTAAGCTGGCCCTTGGCGCGGATGCGCTGGAATGGTTCAACTTCTACACGACGGATCAAGCGCATATCCCGGGCCTTGTCTCCGACTACGCCGCCTTGCGCGACCTGCACCGGATCGATGGGCTCCGCGGGCAGCCGAAGCACTACGTGCTTTCGCGCGCGGCAAACGTGCTGACGCACATCCCGTTCGAGGTACCACCACAACTGCCTCTCGCACTCCCGGCAGCCGCCTACCACGCGTTCCGTCTCCCGATGTGCGCGGAACCAGCGGATGCCCCTTTGGAGGTGGTTGTGCAGGTGATCCTGCGCGCGAGCGAAACGATCGGAGCCCTGCCGGTCTCCCTCAACGCGAGTTGGCCGCGCTTGGCCCTAGAACGAACCGACCAACTCCTCTCCCCCTGCGGCTCACTCACCCATCACGTCGCCGACCACATCGCCTTGAACGTCCGTTTCCCGATCTCCCTCGTCCGGGAGGGCTGGAACGAGATCGTGGTCGAGAATGGCGGACCGGATTTGCTGACGCTCATCGGTCTCGAGGTCGGCGTTTTGCCCCGCCGCACCGAGACGTGAGCCCCGCCTCCGCTGCGACTTACCCGCCCCGTATCCGATCCCCTGAAAATCCCGTTTCATTCCCGAAACAGCGCCGCGATCCGGCGAAAGCCGAAACGCGGGCGCGCAGCCGACAACACCCGGATCCGCGCCACCAACCGCAACCAATGCCCCGTCGTCAGCCGCGCGCGATACCGATAGGTTTCGCGGCCCAGGCGGAGGCACTGGCACGCTGCCCGCCCGGAAAAAAGGCCGACATCGGCGAAGAAGGCGGCCCTCCATCGCTTGTGCTCCAAGCTTACCATTTTTGCGTGGATCGCCTCCAGCACCCTTTGCTTCGGGAGCGAGTCCGCCAGCATCCTCTTCAGCTCGCTGTTCTCGCGCTCCAGTTCCTTCAGCTGCTTCGCCTTGTTTACCTCCATCATCCCGAACTCTCGCTTCCAGCGGCGGAACGTCACCTCCGAGATGTTAAGTTCCCGGCAGACCTCGATGATGCCTTTGCCTCTGTCGGCCTCCCGCAATATGCGGATCTTTTCCTCGGTCGTGCGTCCTTTGCCTTTCATGAACCCGGTTTCCTTTCTAGGCGCCCCAGGCTGTCACTGCCAGCGGATCAATTCTAGGCTTTCGCCTCCTCATGCTCGCCGCTCCCGCGTTGCGCCTCGCCGACCGTCTCGACGGCCGACGCCAGCGAATGCCGTCAGCGACGCTACTTGATCGCGGTCTCGAAGATGTAGAGCGTGGACTTCCCGTCCTCGGGCATAAAGTACGCCCGTAATCCGTCGCTGGTGGGCTCAACCCAGAACGGGTTCTGCGTCATCGGCAGTCCGGAATCGGTCCACAGCTCCACGGGGATCTGGAAGATTGGGCGGTTGTTGGCGAGATCGACGATCTCAAGGCCGCCGAGCGGAAAGCGCGGGCCGTCCTTCTTGACCTGGTAATTGTTGAGTCCCGAGCACAGCGCTTCTCCACGGCCGAGGTACTTGCAATCCTGATAATCGATATAGCCCGACGGATTCGCGACCCGAAGGTCGTCCGGCGGCGTCATCGCGTTCGTCGGAACGCCGTCTGCGCCGAGCGTCCAGCGATAGAACCGGCGCGAGCCCCAGCTCACCCCGTGCAGCGACTTGCCTTCGGTGTTGTGCACCAGCCCGCCGATGTGGTCCCCGTAGCGGAAGACTTCCGTAGCCTTCATCGCAGACGGGTCTACGCGATAGATGACAGCACGACTGTTGGGGCGATATTCGGCGACGGGCACCCAGATCGACTTGCCGTCGTAGTCGATGCCACCGGGGTGATACATTGAGCCCTCGCCCAGCACGAGATCGCCGATCAGGTTGCCTTTCATATCCATCTTGAACAGATGGCCGACACCTTCGCCGGTATCCCGGTCGTAACCGTCGCGGGCTTGCGGATACGGCTTGGTTGGCTTCTTGATGTCGACCGACGACACGTAGAGCAGGTCGCCAATCTTCACCATGCCTTGCGGATGAAACGTGTTGAAGGTGACCGGCACTGCAGCGGCCCTCTGCCATTGTACCCCGCGCGTAAGCTTCTTCAATCGCTCGCTGATCGATGCTCCGGAATCGGACATCTGCGCGAGTGCCGGCGCGGTCGTGCCGGACGCCGCGATGCACGCGGCGGCAGCTAAACTGCAAGCAATCCTGAGCATTATGAGCACCTCCGCCGTTTACTCCTCGACTTCAAGCGCGTTCTCTCGGCGACCGAAGTTAAGGGGGGACATGAGTGATACTTGAAAAACGAGCTACGGATTTTCGAGCCAAACTCAAGTTTGATGCGGATAATAAAATAGGGTTGATGCGACTGACGCTGGTTATCCATCCCTGACCAGAGCTAAGGGATGGAGATTGATTCGCCTCGAAGCTTGCTGGCGTCTGATACCCGAGCTTCCGGTGCGGTCGCTGATGGTTACCCATCAGTCGAAACTCCTTGATGACTACCCGCTACCGCGGGAGTGCGTTGGCGATGAACTCCGGGCCGTTGTCGGAGCGAATGAATTCTGGGGCTCCCTGCGGAGTGATCGCCGCCTGCACGAGCTTGATCGCATCGCTGGACTTGAGGGCTCGGTCCGCTTTGAGCACCTGGCTCTCCCGCGTATGCTCGTCGAAGACGGTCCGCATGCGCGGCGCCCCGCTGCGAACGGTGGCGTGGAATCGTGCTCTGGACGCTTCCGTGAGGGTGCCTCAATAGCGAGCCACTGTGGACGCTGACCGAGGCCCCGCTCGTCCTCGAGGAATTCCGAATTGAGTACCGCCCGCGGCGTCCCCATGAACGTCGTGATTGCCACAGCTGCGAGAATTATGCTCGACGACGCCCTGCGGTCCCGACTCCGGTCGGCCTTCGGCCTCCCTCCGTCGGGTCAGCGCAAATAACAACCGATAGATCGGCCCAATGTACCATCCCGGATAACACCCCGGGCGGCTCGAAAACTTAAGTCCGGTCACGATTACCAAGATGCGCACCCCACCCCTCCCACCGCTTGTCGGACGAGACTCCGACGATTCAGCGACAGGAATCCGCGCATGAGTCTCGCCGGCGGAGGCGCCGTCGCCATCTGGCACGACATCGTGCCGGAGGGGCGTGAAGAGTTCTACGCTTGGCACGGCCAAGAGCACATGCCCGAGCGGGTCGCCATCCCCGGCTTCTTGCGTGGCCGGCGCTACGTTTCGTTGGCGGCGTCGCTCGAGTTCTTCAATTTGTACGAAACCGAAAGCGTGGACGTGCTGGGGGGATCGGACTACGCTGACCGGCTTAACCATCCGACGCCGTGGACCTCGTCGACGGTGAAGCACTTTCGCAAGGTCGCGCGCTCGCTCTGCGGTGTCGCTGCCTCCCATGGGCGCGCGGTCGGAGGGCTTTGCGCGACGCTGCGTTACGATGCCGGCGAATCGACGGCCGCCGTCCATCTCGCCGCGATGCGCGATGACTTCCTACCGAAACTCGCGACGCTCCCGGGCATCTGCGGCGCCCACCTCCTTGTCGCGGACGATGCCGCGAGCGGCGTGGTCAACGCAGAGCAGCGAGCGCGCGGCGAGGCCAATGCCATTCCCCGCCGCGTCGTGATGCTTGAGGGCTGGGGCGACGCGCAATCCTTCATTACCACCGCGCGCGAGCGGCTGGCGGATCGCGCGATGATCGCGCTTGGCGCAAGCGGACCGTTCGCGCTCGACATCTACCGGCTTCAAGTCGCGCGGCAGAAAAGCTGACCGCCCGGGCGCCCGACTGGCGGCATCATGATCACCTCACGCAATTCTCCGCGCGAAGGATCGCTCTCGCCGGGGCCGAGGCGAAGGGTTTTCTGCGATGAGGTCTGCGTCCACCGCGCTTGGTCTCGAGTACTTCCCGCTCGAGTTTCGGCTAGGACCCGAGCCCGAGATACACACGAGGGCGGAGGAGTTTTGCGGGAGATGCGCGCTCGGCCTACCGGGTGGGACTTTTCTCTTCGGGCGATTCCCTGCGACGTAATTGAAGACTGCCGGCACGCCGCGGGCCAATTTCCAGCCCCAGCACCTAGCCGTCATCGGCTTCGACAACGTCGCGTTCGCCGACGGCTGCGCCAGGCGCGGGAGAAGCGTTCCTTCCTTTTCTCGGCGGCGACTAGCGCCGCACTGGCCCTCTTCGCCGGAACCCCAGCGATGGTGACATGATCCCGGCCTACTTCATCTCTCGCAGGCGCACGTTGCGCCACCGCGCGGAATACGGACCGCTGCCCTTCTTGACGCTGTGGACCTGGAATCCGATGTACCCCTCGGGGTCGTCTGCCTGACGAAAGTCCGCCGTAGGCACGCCGTTCACCCAGCTTTGATAGCGGTCCCCTTTCACTGCGATACGATACCTATTCCACTCGCCCTTTTTGAACGCCGCCTTCGCCTCTTCAGTGCGAATCGACTCGGTCTTAGTCAGGATGCTCCACCAAGTGCCGCGCCGTGCCTCGTCGTAAAAATCGCCCGCCGTGCCGTTGATCGCGATCTCACACTGCGGACCGTACATGCGACCCGGAGGGTGCGCCTTCTTGGACTTTGTGCCGCTCGGAATTGGGTCGCCCTCCTTTACCACCTTGCTGCGCACCTGCACACCGGAATTCAGCTGGTCGTCGACCTTCACCTCGAACTCGAGCTCGAAATCCTTGTACGGCCCCTTGATCAAGAAAGTGTTCGGACTGCCGTCGGCCGTCGTGCCGATCAGCACGCCATCTTCGACTTTGTACGACGCCGTGCCGCTGACGATCGTGGCGTCACCCAGGCCGTCTTTGAAAAGGGCCTGCCAGCCGTCGCCGGACCTCGTCTTGTCGACTGCTTGCAGGGGAACCGCCGCCAGCGCTGCACCGGCCAGTGCGGAAAAAAACGACGCTCGGGTCATAGTCATAGGGAAGTAAGAGGGACGCCGGAACGAACTGGTCTAACTTTGATAACGAACCGGATCAGTAAAAGAGGTGACAGGTTTGGCGTTGGTTGGCAATCCCCGGCGGAGAGGCAGATCGGCTTGGCGGTCCGGCCCGGAGCCTGAAATTGCTAAAGCGCTTTTTGCCACGAAGCGGCGAAAGGCTTAAAACTGGGGGAGCTGTACGGTCGGTGTAAGAGTGCAGGCGGAAGTCTTGGATGAAGACGCCTGCCTCCGTCAGCAGCCAGAGTTGCTTGAGATTTAGGCATTCGTCGCGGAAGCGGCGGCGGAAGCTTGCGACGGACCCGTTCTCCCGCGGGCTGGCTGGGGTGAGGTGGGTGGTTCTGATTTTCTAGTGAGCCAGCCACGGCCGGCGATCCTTCGCCGTAAACCCCGGTGCTCGGTGTTTGGCGATGGCAGCGCGGACCAAGGTGATCACGTCAGCGGAGCCGATCCAACGCTCGGGCCGCCGATTCTACACCTCCTTGCTCGTCGAACGCCGTGAGAATGCGGTGGGGACCACCGTGCACAATCGCCTCCGCCGCGAGCGGAACAGAGCGGGACGCAACCTGCAACCGTCGACCTGCCGCCGACACGCCTCCCGTGCGAGCTTGGTCACGGCGCTCGCGGCGAGACCTGCCGGTGGGTTCGCCGGGGCGGCGGTTGGAGGATCCGTTGCAGGTTTCAACCTGACCCCCTCGACGCGATCCCGTCGGCGCGATTCCGGGCAGCTAATCGGTGACACGCGGCTGGTCTCGCCGCGCCGGGACGCGCGGCGCTTTTGCGCTCAGCAGGTGCCCTTCACCCCCTGCCGCTGCGCCGAGCCGGGAGGTGATTCCGACGGAGGTGCTTCCCGTGCGACCCCAGGAGAAAAAATGCCATCCGCGCATTAATGACGAAGGACGACGCGGTCTGCATCGCCGGGTCAGTATTTGCAACGCAGGCTGGCGGAAAAGGAGCGGGCGAAGCGGGGGCCGTAAACATAGTCGCTGTCGCGATTGGCGCCGGTTTCGAGATCGCGCTGACGCTGGTCGAAGACGTTCTTCACGCCGACGGACCAATCGAGCTGCCGGCGACCGATCCAAAAGTGGCGCTTGAAGCCGAGGTCCGCCACATAGAAAGCGGGCGTTCGGTTGAGCGTGCCGGTGGTGTTGTTTAGCGCCTGCATCCGGCCAGTGTATTTCAGGCCAGCGAAGGCCTCGAAGCGCTCGTTCGGCGTCCAAGCGGCCTGAGCAACGGCGCTCCAGTCGGGCGTTTTCAGATAGCGGCGAGTCGCAATGACGGTCGTGCCGCCACCACCTGTGTCGTCAAAGACGACCTCGGGCTTTTCGAAACGGGAGCGGAAATACGCCGCGCCTGCGGTGAGCCGAAGCGCGGAGACGGGGCGAAAAAAGAAGTTCGTCTCAAGTCCATCGATGCGCGAGCCAGCGGCGTTCCCGCGCGTCTGGCTGAGCGATCCGTCGGCCGCGGTCTCGATCTCACCAAGGACGAAGGTGTCGCGGATGTCGGTCACGGAAGCGGTCGCGTCGAAGGCCCAGCGCGGCGCGACCAAGCGCGAGCGCCAATCGAAACCAGCGCTGGCGGTGCGAGCGCGTTCTGCGGTAAGGCCGACGGCGTTGCGGGTGCGCACCTGCTCGGCGCCGAGAGTGTCGACGTGCAGATCCTCGCTGAAGATCTCCGGCGCACGGAAACCGGTGGAGACACCGGCGCGGAACTTAAGGCGGTCCGACGCGGAAAAGGCCGCGGCGACGCGCGGCGAGAGGATCGCGTCGTCGAGCACGGAACTTTTGTCGAGTCGGGAACCGAGCACCAGGTCGAGGGCAGGCGAGAGTTTCCATTCGTCCTGCACGAAGCCGCCGGTGTTGCGGTAAGTGTCGTCGGCGGTGACCCGGCGTCTCGCGCCGGTAAAATCTCGGTTCTGGTCGCGGACCGACTCGCGTTTATGCTGCACGCCAAAGGCGAGCGCATGGGCGCCGCGGCGCCAGTTGAATTGCGTGTCGAAATAGTACAGCGGGTTCCGGGTGAAGCCGTATTGGTTGAACGAAGTGGCGGCCGCGCTGCCCCTCACGGCGGGGTCGAGTTGCTGGGGATCGTAGCCGGGCGCGCGCGGATCGGTAACGACATCGCCGAGCCCGCCGTAGAAGCTGCCTCGCTCGATGTGGGCGAAAGAGTAGCCAGCGTGAAAGTCGAATTCGGGCGAGACATTCTGCTCCCAAGCAACCCCGCCACGGTGATACTTTGTGTCGAGCGACTCAGCGATGTTGGCGAGATACTCGGGTTGATCGAGCCGGTTGCCGCCGCGGCGGCTTTCCCGGGTGTATTGGTAGTTGGCGCGAATCCGCGTGGCGCGTGTCGGCACAAACCACGCCTGCGTGCCAGCAACGCTGAGCTCCTTGGCGGTGAGTTCCGAGAAGCCGTCGCCGTTAAAGTCGCTCGCGTCGTTGCGCGCGCCTTGACCCACGAAGGAGAGACCGAGCTTGCCGTCTGCGAGAACGGTGTTGGCGCGGGTGGCGGCGAAGAACAGCGGCGAGCCCTTCTGCCACTCGACACCCACCTCGACGAAACCATCGCGGCCGCGCGGCGAAGCGGGGATGAGGTTGATAACGCCCGCGACGGCGCCAGGCCCGTAGAGGGCGGAGCCACCACCCTTCACGACTTCGATTCGGTCCACAAAGGCGGCTGGGATCTGCTCGATGCCGTAGACGCCGCCCAGCGCCGAGAGCAGCGGAGCGCCGTCAAAGAGAATCTGGTTGTAGGCGCCGCTGAGGCCGAGGAGCTGGATGTCGGACGTGTTGCAATTCTGGCAATTGCTCTCGACGCGCAGCCCGTTGAGCAGCTCGACGGCGTGGGAAAAGTTGAGCGTGCTGCGCAGCTCGATGTCCTCACGGAGGATGACTTCGGTGCGCACGGGCACATCCTCAAGCACCCGCGCGGTGCGCGTGGCGGTGGTGACGGTGAGTTTGGCAAGAACGACGGGCGAAGCGCTCGTAGTGGCGGCGTCCGGCGGCGGCGCTGGAGCGGCGGTGGTCTGAGCCCGTAGGACGGGCGTGAGGAGCAAAAAGACGGGGAGAGAAAAACGTGAGAACATCCGGGATCTGGGTGGGCGGACGGGAGAGAAGAATTCGGCACCGCCCAACCGATCGTAAGCCGGCGATGGAATGATGCGTCCGGGGCTTGAGCCCTAAGAGGCGTGACGCGTAGCTCGATTCGAAGATGAGAGGCGTCGCAACAAAGTGGCAATGCGCTCACCGATGCAAGCGGGAAAACTGCCAGCGAAAGCGCCAGCGCCCAAGGGAACCTTCCGAGCAGCGGCAGCAGCACCTGCGACGCGAGGGCGGCCGTGACCCAGCTCTGCGCGAAGTGTGTGATACTGCAGCTCGCTTCGTCACCGGCCGAGACCGGTCATGTGGCCGGACTCAAGTTTTCGCGCCATCCCAAATGTTAGTCTGGGGTGCTGTAGGGGTTGATTTACCGATTCTTGCTGCCGCTGCCTCGACGGGGGGCGCCGAAGGTCGATCGGCACCGGGGCGGGCCGCGGGGCGGGGCGGGGACGCCCGGCTTGGGCGATCCATCTGACGTCGCGGGAAAACGCGGGGCGGAAAACTGGCCCTTGGGCAATTTTCGCCGAGTCAGGCCAAGGCACGGTGCAGAGTGGGACGGTCGGGCCAGCCGGATCGGTTGACCAGCCGCAGGGAGGTCACGCTACCCGGACCTCCCGCCAAGGCTCCGTTAAGACCCCTAGGGCCCACACCTTCGAGGGCCTGGAGCCGGGGGGAAGCATCTGCGTCCTGCACTGGCCTGACCCCTTGCAATTCGGGGCCTTGACTCCACCCGGAATCCAATCGTCTTGGCCGGACCCGCTTCCCCGCCGCCCCGATGCGAGCCCCTCCGCTTTCGCTCCGCTCCCTGATCTGGGTTTCCCTCGGGCTCCTGCCGTGGTCGCTCGCCGGACAAAGCCCACCCAAGCGTGAACTGCGGGGCGCCTGGATTGCGACCTTTGGCAACATCGACTGGCCCAGCGCCAACAATTTACCTGTGGCGGCCCAGCAGGCGCAGCTGCTCGCGCTGCTCGACCTACTTCAGGCCACCGGATTTAACGCGGTCTTCTTCCAAGTGCGCAGCCAGTGCGACGCGATGTATGCCAGCCCGTTGGAACCGTGGAGCGCGGATCTGACCGGGCGCCAGGGCCGGGCCCCCTCCCCGGCCTATGACCCGCTGGAATTTATCATCGCGGCCTGCCGGCAACGGGGCCTTGAGCTCCACGCGTGGTTGAATCCGTTCCGCGCGGTGAGCAATGCCGCCAACCTCGCCTCCCTCGACCCCCATCACCTCGCGCGGACCCGGCCCGAGTGGCTGTTGGCCCAAGGCAGCCTGCGCATCCTGGATCCCGGCATCCCGCAGGTGCGGGACCACGTGATCAACGTGCTGCTGGACGTGCTCCACCGTTACGACGTGGATGGCATCCACTTCGACGATTACTTTTACCCCTATCCGTCCTCCGCGAGCGCGCCCTTCAACGATGACGCGACCTTTGCCTCCGACCCGCGCGGGTTCACCAACCGGCAGGATTGGCGGCGCGACAATATCAACCGATTCATCCAGCGAAGCCACGAGAGCGTCCGCGCGGTGAAACCCTGGGTGAAGTTCGGGGTTTCGCCCTTCGGCATCTGGCGCAACCGGTCCAGCGACCCGGCGGGATCGGCCACCAGCGGGCTGCAGAGCTACAGCGACATCTATGCCGACAGTCGCAAATGGATTCAGGAGGCGTGGGTCGATTATCTCACTCCGCAACTCTACTGGTCGGTCGGTTTCAGCGTCGCTAACTACAGCGTGCTGCTGCCCTGGTGGAACGCTCTCGGCGGAACCCGTCACATCTACAGCGGCCTCGCGGCCTACAAGGTGAACAATGGCGGGACTGACCTGAACTGGAGCCAGCCCGCGCAGTTGCCCGACCAGATCCGCCTGAACCGGCAGCAGCCGAACGTTCGGGGCCAGACCTTTTTCAGCACGAGGAGCGTGACGAGCAATCCGCTGGGCCTGCGGGACGCATTGCGCGATGACCTGTTTCGGACCCCGGCCCTGCTGCCCACGATGCCGTGGAAGGACGACCAGCCGCCGCCGCCTGTCAGCAATTTGACCGCGCAGGTGAGCGGCAACGAGATTCGGCTGCGCTGGGTGGCGCCGCCCTCCAGCGGCAGTCCCCTCGACCAAGCGCGGCAATTCGCCGTCTACCGTTCCACCAGCAGCGCCCTGGACCACCACGATGGCGCCAACCTCGTGCGGATCTCCGCGCACGAGGCTGAAACCAGCTTCACGGATCCTGGCCTGCCGCCCGGAACCTATCACTACACCATCACCGCGCTGGACCGTCTGCACAACGAGAGTATCCCCGCGGGCACGGTCAGCGCCCAAGTGGTCGCCACGCCGGCAGGCGGGGCGGAGTCCTTCAGCCGGCTGACCAACCTCTCGGTGCTCGCGCCCATTGTTGGGGCAGGAGACGCCTTCACCGTCGGTTACGTGGTCGGGGGCAGCGGGACGTCCGGGAGCAAGCCCGTGGTGCTGCGCGCCGCGGGGCCCTCGCTGGCCCCGCTGGGGGTGACGGGGGTGCTGGCGGATCCGCGGCTGGAACGCTTCAGCGGGAGCATCAGGACCGGCGAAAACGACAACTGGGGGGGATCCGCCGCCTTGGTGGCGGCGATGTCATCCGTAGGGGCCTTTGCCTTTTCCGGGCCGGGATCCCGGGATGCCGCGGCAAGCGTCTCCCTGCCCGCGGGCGATCAATCGATGCGGATCTCCGGGGTGGGAACCGGCACCGGTCTGGTGTTGGCGGAAGTCTACGACGCGACGCCGGAGGCAGTTTTCACCTCGACCACCCCGCGGCTAGTCAATCTGTCCCTGCTGAAGGATTCCGCCGGTGGTATCACCGCGGGGTTTGTGGTGGCCGGCGCGGGCGAGAAGCGAATCCTGGCCCGTGCAGTGGGTCCGGGGCTGGCGGCGTTCGGGGTCGCCGGAGCGGCGGCGGATCCGAGGCTCACGCTGTACGCGGGGCAGAGTCAGATCGGGTCCAACGACAATTGGGGAGGCGGGGCGGAGCTAAGCACCGCCTTTGCCCGGGCGGGGGCGTTCGGCCTGGCCCCTAACTCCCGGGACGCGGCACTGATGGCGGCGCTGACGGCGGGCAATTACACGGTGCGGGTGGATGCGAACGAGGTCGCCGGCACGGTCTTGGTCGAGGTCTACGAACTGCCGTGAGGCCGCGGGGGTGCGGGTGGCAGGATCGGAACTGCTCCCCTTGAAGTTCCGGAGTGCTCCGGAGGGCTGGTTCCACTCCGGGCCCTGACGCGGCGGGCACGGAGCGCGGACGGGCCCGGGGCGGATTCCCCGCTTGCCGTCCCCGCCGCCCTCCCCTCACTCCCTCGGCAACCCTCGACCTGATGTCCTACTCCGCCCAGCACCTGCGGGAAACCGCCGAGATCATCGCCCGCCTGAACCCGGAGGACTGCGAGCGGTGCGTGCGGGAGCTGGTCGCGTTGCGGACGCGGGGCGGGCGGCTCTTCATCCTCGGGGTCGGGGGGAGCGCGGCGAACGCGTCCCACGCGGTGAACGATTTCCGCAAGATCGGCGGCCTCGAGTGCTACGCGCCCACCGACAACGTCTCGGAGCTCACGGCGCGCACCAACGACGAGGGCTGGGCGACGGTGTTCGTCGAGTGGCTTCGCGGGTCGCGCCTGCGGGCGGAAGATGCCCTGCTGGTGCTCTCCGTCGGCGGGGGCAACCGCGAGCAGAACGTCTCCCCGAACCTGGTGGCGGCGGTCGATTTCGCCAAGCAGGTGGGCGCGCGGGTGATCGGGCTGCTCGGCAAGGATGGCGGCCACACCGCGCGGGTGGCGGACGCGTGCGTGATCGTGCCCGTGGTGAACCCGGGCAACATCACCCCGCACAGCGAGGCCTTCCAGGCGGTGCTCTGGCACCTGTTCGTCTCCCATCCCGCGGTGAAGGTGAACCAGACCAAGTGGGAATCGGTCGCGAAGCCCTGACCGCCGCCCCGTGAGCGCGGGAACGTCCCCGACCCGCCCGGCGGTCTTCCTCGACCGTGACGGCACCCTGAACCGCCAGGTGGTGCGCGACGGCCGTCCCTACCCGCCGGACCGGCTGGAAGACTTTGTCCTGTTTCCGGAGGTCCCGGCCGCGTGTGCCGCCCTCGCGGCGGCGGGCTTCACGCTCGTCGCCGTGACCAATCAGCCGGACGTGGGCCGGGGAACCCAGGGCCGCGAGGTGGTGGAGGCGATGCACGCGCGGCTGCGCGCCGCCGTGCCGGAGCTGGCGCGCATCGAGGTGTGTTACGCTGCAGGCGGGGAGACCCCGCCCGACCCGCGCCGCAAGCCGGAGCCCGGGATGCTGCGTGACGCGGCGGCCGCGCTTGGCCTCGACCTCGGGCGTTCGTGGATGATCGGGGACCGCTGGCGGGACATCGATTGCGGTAGGCGCGCGGGCGTGCGGACCGTGTTCATCGACCACGGCTACGCCGAGGCGCTGCGGGCGGCCCCCGACTTCACCGCGGGCTCGTTCGCCGAGGCGGCCGGGATCGTCCTGCGCCACGCCTGAACCGCGGGCGGGCGCCGGACTTCGGCCTTGCGCCCCCCTCCCCGCCGGCTCCTCAATCGCGGATCCGCCGATGAAGTCGCTCCAAGAACTCACGATCCAGCTGTACGCCGATGGAGCTGACCGGGCGGGTATTCTCGAGCTTTACGCCAAGCCCTACATCCGCGGCCTGACCACCAACCCGACCCTGATGCGCAAGGCCGGGATCAAGGACTACGAGGCGTTCGCGCGGGACATTCTGGGCACCGTGACCGCCAAGCCGCTCTCGCTGGAGGTGTTCTCCGACGAGTTCCCGGAGATGCGCCGCCAGGCCCTCCGGCTGGCCTCCTGGGGCGCGAACGTCTACGTGAAGATCCCGATCACGAACTCCCGCGGCGAGTCGGCGCTGCCGCTGATCCGGGAGCTCGGCGCGGAGGGGGTGAAGCTGAACGTGACGGCGCTGCTGACCCTGCCGCAGGTGGCGGGCGTCGCGGCGGCGCTCCCGGCTGATCTGCCGGCGGTGGTGTCGGTGTTCGCGGGGCGGATCGCGGACACGGG
>Ga0194133_10003038_pt1 | contig 24612 bp, 46 predicted proteins | sample TA2KigOf40mmetaG_FD_155448 | JGI IMG/M metagenome (GOLD analysis project Ga0194133, IMG submission 155448) | Freshwater microbial communities from Lake Tanganyika, Tanzania - TA2015055 Kigoma Offshore 40m | ecosystem: Environmental > Aquatic > Freshwater > Lake | place: Tanzania: Lake... | reverse complement strand
GCTGCCACAGGTGCGGCAGGAGCGGCAGGAGCGGCCTGAGGTGGTGTGGCCTGTCTTTGGGTGGCAATCGTACTCTGCTTGCCTGAACTGTTACCGGATCCTAGTCGCTTACTGGCAGCATCTACTGCTGTGCTAAACAATAACACAAACAACATGGCCAAGCCAAACACAAACTTTCTAGAGTAAGAATTTAAAGCTGTACTATTCATTTTTTTCCTCTTTTATTACAAAATATATTTATTGTTGAATTGTTGATTATTTTTTAGGTTCAATCAAATTAAAATGTCTACGAATCACAGGTGCGGCGGGCAAGTTGACTTCCCAAGTATTTTCAGCAATGTCTGCACATTCTTCAGCTATAAGTTCAGCAAATAGCTCGATGTTGTCAGTGTACTCAACACCTGCATGCCTAGCTATTTGCTTAAGCCTTACGTTGGCGGCGGTAAACATCACTGAATCTCCTTATAAGTTAAATTAAAGCTTATTTACTATTTTACACATATTGATAAAATAAAAACAAAAAAAACGGGTAAATATTGTGAGCAAGGAGCGGATTATGGAGCCTTTTTTCAAAATCGTTATAGATATAGGATTTCCTATCGCTGCTGCTTTTACTTTGTTTGGAAATGGGTAACCACAGTGATTAAGCCAGTTATAGGACAGGCTAACAGCACACTGATCGCTCTAATTGATCGTATCCGTATGTTAGACAATGATTTGATTAGACTAAATCAAAAAGTAGAAACTGTGCTACAACTACGTGGTAAGACCATTGAGAAAGAACGTATTATAGCAGAACAAGAAATCAATGTAGATCCATTTAAGAAAAAAGAAGCAAAGGACGCCGCCGGTGATGAAAAATGATAGAATTAATATATGTTTTAGTGACGACACACGTAACCATCGTTTGTGTAACACTTTATCTTCACCGTGGTATGAGCCATCGTGGGATACGATTCCATCCCATATTGAGTCACTTTATGAGGCTGTGGTTGTGGCTTACTACTGGTATGGTTACAAAAGAATGGATGGCGGTTCATCGTGCGCACCATAGATACAGCGATAGGGACGGTGATCCGCATAGTCCTATTATTTTTGGCAACTATAATATTCTCCTACGTGGCGTTAGATATTATCGTATTGCTATTAAGGGAGGGCTTGACACCAAGGCCTACGCTCCCGATGCGCCCTCTGATTGGATAGAACGTAACGTCTATACACCTTACCACTATGATGGGATTTTATTTTTGCTTGCTGCTAACATTTTATTTTTTGGGTGGTGGGGCCTTGTCATTTGGCTTATACAGATAATATGGATTCCGTTCTGGGCCGCTGGTGTAATTAATGGTGTTGGGCATTGGCTTGGTTATCGTAATGGTGACACTAAAGATAATAGTAGAAATATTGTGCCGTGGGGTATTCTTATAGGCGGCGAGGAGCTGCATAACAATCATCACATTGACCCTGCCAATATGAATATGAGCCGTCGTTGGTTTGAGTTTGACGTAGGTTGGATGTGGCTAAGACTGTTTATGTTTTTAAGGCTAGCTAAATTAAGATAAACATAAAATAGATACCTACTATACAGAGAATAATTTGTCCAAAGTATCGGTGTTGATTACGCTCCTGTGTAAAGTATTCAATGTGCTTTGGTGACAAATTCTTTTTAGCATCTTGTGATAGTTCTTTACAGCCGTCGATGTAAAAGTATAGTCCATAGACAGACATAATGGCTATAATAATTTCGAAAACCATTTTAACATTTAATATGTTTTATTCCGTTTAATGTGATACCTTTTGTGTGATAATTGTCTAAATTACTAATTAAAAAATAGGGCCAAAACCAGCTGATTATAACTAATTTAACATAAGTGTCAACAATGTTGTCTGTTATCTGTTTAGATAATGCTGTGTAAATTATCATTTTTTCTTAGCCTTGCCTGCTTTCATATTGGCCATCCAGTGAGCTAATTGTCCCTTACGCCCACCTTGTTTGGCCACTTTTCGTAATGTGCTTACTGATGCCTTAGTTGGAACACCGTGACGTTTGCTGTCACCTTTGTCTTGTGGGTTGCGACCATCAGCAAAGTTTTCACTTACAAAAGGTTCGCCAACTAATTTAATTTTCATCTTAGCTAATGCGTATTTAAAAGCGGCAAGAGCTCCATATTTTTCTTTTATTTCTTTATACCTGTCCTTGTATTCGGGATAGTCTTGAAAGAATTTTATCAATTCCATTACACCAATATTTCCATCATAGGCTGCTTCACCTACACCGCCACCGTCGCCGCCTTCAGCCCATTCTAGATCTACTGCTAGTTTAGAATCAAAAAGTTCAACAATAAATTCTTTAGCCCGCATATTCTTACTATCCTTTCTTATCTAGATATTTTTTTACTTTTTTAAGGCCTGTTTGATCTAGATCGTCAAGGTGTTCTTTTCCAGTAAGACGTTTTGTTAGTCTTAAAAAATTGGGATCATTATCCCATTTGACTTTTTTTTGATCTGCTAGTTTGTGTATATCAGTAGGATCTAATGATTCATCTTTCTTGCGACCATTACAATGCGCACGTTGACTGAATCCTTTAGGATTAACACAGTTTATAGTGCTCTTGTATTTTTTACTCCATTTTTCGTCGATAAAATCTTTAGCTCGCATCGACTATTTATTCTAACTTCTCCCCACAGTGAGGACAGCGTTGAAAACTTTTACGATGCTGCTTTAACACGTCTTCGTAATCTTTGATTTCTTTGATTATTTCTTTAAGGGTCCTTCTACAGCGTTTGGGTTTGTCTTTGTCTAATTCGCCTTTTAAACGTTTACGCAACAGATGAACCCGCTGCTCAAACACTCCTAAAAATCCACCTGTTGCGTCACCCATATATCACCTATTAGTGTTTAATTTGATTCCATACTTTAGATCTAATATCGTTTTGTAGTTTTTCTGGCAGATGAACATAGTCAAGTTCTTCACTCATCTTCTGACCGTTCTTAAATGCCCAATCAAAGAACTTGATTACCTCGGCGCTGGATTTTTTATCAGCAGGGTCTTTATACATTATGATAAAACTTGCTGTTGAGATAGGCCAGGTATCCCGGCCGCCTTGATTCACAATACTCAGACCCATTCCTGGCACTGCGAACCAATCTGCTCCCGCAGCAGCAGCCGCAAAAGTTTTGTCATCTGGGCTAACAAAATTGCCTGACTTATTCTGTAGTTGTAGAAATGTCATATTATTTTTCTTAACATAGGCATACTCTACATAACCAATTGATCCTTTAATGCGGTTGACGTTGGCAGCAACACCTTCATTACCCTTGCCACCTACTGCTGTAGCAGGAATCCACTTTACAGCAGCACCTTTGCCCATCTTTTCTTTCCACTCTTGGCTGACTTCTGTTAGGTAGTCAGTGAAGTTAAAAGTAGTTCCCGAACCATCAGCACGATGTATTACTGTGATGATCTGGTCTGGCAATTTTTTACCTGGATTAAGTGCTTGGAATTTTGCGTCGTTCCATTTTGTAATGGTGCCGAGATATATGTCGGCAAGCACTGATCCTGTGATGCGAAGTTCACCTGGCCGGAAGCCTTCAAGATTGATAACAGGCACCGTGCCACCGATAACGGCAGGGAACTGAACTTGTCCGTTCTTGTCGAGGTCTTCACCTTTGACTGGTGCATCAGTGGCACCGAATGTAACTGTTTTGGCATTGATCTGACGAATACCGCCACTGGATCCAATTGATTGATAGTTGAGTCCTATACCAGTCTGCTTTTGATAAGCTTCTGCCCACTTGGCATAGATAGGATAGGGAAATGTAGCACCAGCACCTGTGATCTGTGCCTGTGCGGTGAGTGTGAGGAAAGCAAATAAGACTGCTAATATCTTTGACATATATTTCTCCTTTGTGTGTCAATATATTTACATTTATATTAGCATATAATGATTACAGAATTATTACAATTCTAAATGTGTGGACCCTTAGGATCAAAAGGATCAAGCATTGGCTTAACGAACCTAACTATGGTTAGTCTCCATCCATACTCATCAGGATCAGCAGCATATCTCCGCAGTCTAGCACTGACTGTGATTTCTTTCGGACGATCAAGAAAGATCAGTGTACACACAAATATATTGGCCACTAACTCAACAATGTCAAACACTAGACTAGTTGGTGCGACCATGATTTTTGCCTGCCATGGCAAATTATCTCTACTCACTGCGTCTTCTATGTTCATCATAGCCACGTAGAGAATCCATAGAAACCATAAAGTCAGTAGTATAAAAACAAATATACTAATTGATAGAAAAGATAAAAAGTCTAAAATATAATAAAAAAAATCTAACATATTTAAGTCACCTTTTATCTACGTCCACATCGTAAAGTGGTTTTTTAATATCTGGTAATGAATAATATACATATGAAGGCTGCGCTTCACGCCCTGAGTTTAAATCTTTATTTGTGTCTAAATCCTGTGGTCGATTCCACAAAATATTTCTTCCATACAATTGCTTTGATTCCAATTCAGGATCCTTACATTTAAGTTCATTAATAAACTCTGTGATTTCAGAAACGTATCCAACTTTTGTTTTCCTACTTGTTAATTTTAAGATATGTTTAAAAATGTTTTGAATTGTAGGTCTAAAAATTAGGAAAAGTCTGTAATTCATCTCCAAACACCAAATTATTCCAGGAATACGTGCTGTAATAGCTAACCAACGCCATCCAGGCAGCAGAGTCCAAAGAGCTATAAAAGCCTTAGCTCCACTTATAAGTTCTTGATTTTCAAACCTAACATGAAATCTTGATTTTAATATTTCTAAAGTTGTGCTGTCAGGTATTGTTAATGAAGGATCATTTACATCTGCGTAACAGATAGACGTACTGCTACTTATAGGAATCAATCGTTTATAAAATGCTATTTCCCGTTGGCACATAGGACAGGCACCGTCATAAAGTACCGTAAGTGTCTGCCGCCTGTTTAATCCTGTGTTACTCATAAAAACTTTTATTACCTAAAAAACAAAAACCAAATTATACCACTTACCAAGGCGAGATCAGCTGCAACACTCCATGCAATGTAAAGATAAAACAAATATTTTCCTGTTTGTTTTAATTTCAGGGTCTTCATTATTTTCACCGGTAAGACATCTAGTAATAAACATTTTTATGTTTTTATCCATTGAACCAATATTTATCTTCTCACTACTTTATTTGCCTTGAAAATGTTTTTAAATTCTATCACCATAGTAATAACCTAATCTCGTAGTTAAATTTTGCTCCAGTGAACACTGTTCAACACATTGTTTAACAATTAAACTGACAAATTCTTTTTTATGCTCTTCTGTCCAAAACACGCCCCAACGGTCGTTTTGTTGTTGTATCAATTCATCGGTTGTGTTAATCATTGACATGATTAATTTTTGATAGTTTGGCTACTCTGGCAGCATGTCTACCACCTTCAAAGCCTGTTTCAAGAAATGTAAGCACACAGTCGATAGCAACTTCTGGTCCTAAAATTCTGGCACCAAGAGCAATGACATTCACATCATTGTGTTGTCTAGCCAGACGTGCAGTGGTCACATCCCATACAACAGCAGCTCTAACAGCAGGATTACGATTAGCAGCAATACTCATACCTATTCCTGTGCCACAGACCAAAATACCTCTGCTGGCATGTCCATTACTAATTGTTTCTGTCAATAATTGAGCATAATCAGGATAATCCACTCGATCTGTTCCATTTGTAGTGCCCAAATCTATGACCGTGAAATTCCTGTCTTTCAGTATTTCAAGCAAAGACTTTTTTAGTTCGAAACCTGCATGATCTGAAGCAATCACCAAATTTTTATTCAACATATTTTCTGTGTGTCCTCTAGATCGTATGGCCTGTGTTCAGAAACTGGATAGCACATTTTTTCTCCATCCCAGCGTTGACCACACCAACAGAGCCCTTGGTCATTGATTATGCAGGCGCCACTACCGCAGCATCTTTCATCATCTTTCATAATTAAAATCCTTTATACAGTAGGTTCATTATAATAATCGCAAATGTCTGTAAACATACATAGATTACACTGAGGACTTCTTGCTTTACAAATGTACTTACCGTATTCTATTAGCCATTCGTGTGCTCCCCAACGATATTGATCAGGTGTATCACGTTCTAAAATTTCTGCTGTCTTGTGTTCTGCTTTTGTCTTTGCTATGCCCAGTCTATTACTGATACGATGCACATGAGTGTCTACTGCAATGGCAGGTTCATTAAACACAAATCGCATCATGATGTCTGTGCTTTTGCGACCCACACCTGCCAACTGCATCAACTGCTTTCTATCATTTGGCACAGTGCCAGCGTGTCTCTCAATTAATTGTTCGCTCATCAGTCGCAGATTTTTGGACTTGTTGTTATACATGCCTGCAGGACGAATCAATTGTTTAAGTTTTTCTAGATCTAAAGCCAAAATTTCTTCTGGGGTTTCGGCATGGGCAAATAGATTTTTGCAGGCTTCAGCAGTGCGTTCATCTTTAGTCTGGGCACTCAGTGTCACACCCACTAGACTCTTGAACGCATTGTTGTAGATTTTTTCACGAGGAGGCCTGTTTGGTTCTGGATCTCTTGCATGAAATCTTTCAAATACTGTGGTAATTTTCATAGATATAAATCACTTTGTGAATTCAAGTTCCTTAATTTTTCAATTTCCACAGCAGCTTCATCCAGCAGGTCTGCTATACGATCCGGTTTACCTTCTTTGACACTTCTACGATCGGGTATCTGTCTACGAATCTCTGCACGTTTTCTTAGCCTATAAACTAAATCTTCTTCATTAATATCCTGCACTATACTCTCCTTATACTACGTCATCCTTGTCTTGTTGAGATGCAAATTGCCAACTGCTTGTAAAAATGTAAAATATTTTCTATAGGCATAATATACTATATACTGTGTACATCTTCTGCTCTAACTTTGATATACTGAGGACTACATCTGCCTTCAACTATAGCATTACTAAATTTTTTCTCATCTCTTAATCGTTTTTGCATTTTTCTAACTTCTATGAGACATTCTTGCTGTGCTGCAAAACTTGTGATATGAGTCACCAAACCACAATTCTGTCCGATACACCAAAACACAATACCAATCCAAAAATCAATTTGTATAATAGGATTCATTATCTACCTTATCAAGATTATAGGTTTCTTACTTATACATGGTATTTTGTCATGCTACGTCATCTTTAGTATCACTGGGAAATTTCCAACTTCCGTATCTAATTAACAATACACTGACTGAGATAATCAATGTAGATATCGCAACTGTGACCATTTGCCAAACGTCAACTGGCATATGACTCATCATATCTACCATGTGCCTTGTCAGTGCTGTTATGGCAATGTATAACAAAAACCTTACAGGCATGTGATTGGTGTTGAAGTAGATACCAACCATTGCTCCTATTTCCAAATAGATAAACATCAGCAATAGATCGCTGACAGAAGCATGATGTTTCTGAAATAGATCCACAAAGGTCCAGGACGCTGCCCAAACGGTGGCTGCCCCAATACCAAACAGAGCCAATTTATGAAAAAGATTGACTAAATTATTTCCCGCACGATTAATATTTTGATTTAACATTTATTCTTGCCAATTTATTAGTCATAGGCGCTTTTTGAAACATCGTCGTAATCTGGAGGTAAATCAGAATCATAAACACCTTTATTGTAGGCTTTTTCTAAATTAAAATCCATCCATCTTTGAAACTCTTTTAGAGACATTTGTCTGTCATATATTTTAAGATATACCACATTTGAAGGTAAATTATTAAATTTAGATTCGTCTGAAATGATATCATTGTTTTTCATTTGTGAAATCCTTTTGCTTAAAATAATCATGAGTAATATAAGTAGCAGTAATAAAACCAGCAGAAAATATTGCAATGTAAATCACAGTGTTTCTAAGATTAGTTTTAAGTCCGCCTTGACCTTGATTTTTAGAATATGCTATATACATCCATGAAATACCTGCAACTGTCAATAACATGCTCAAAGCAATAATCCAAGGATTACTGGCAATTGCTGCGCCCGAAGCTCCAAAGATTAAAAATAGTAATCCATTTATATAACAAGCCGGACACATTCAAATTTTCCTCGCTAATACAACAGCATTTTTAGATCCAAATCCGACAATAATACACCATAATTTTAACGCTAAATTCGGCTTTTCATATGATAGTTCAAGTGCCTCTTGTTTATGTCTGATTTCGTCTAAACGTAATCGGCTTAGAATATCAATCAATTTCTGCTTACTGCTAACATTAATTCTATTTAGGTTAGGATTATTACGATTAAGAAATTCTATTTGTTCTAAATAGTGTTGATCCACAAAAGTTTCAACTGCATCTATGGTACGTAACATCCAATTAGGTCCCATGATGCTAGCAATCATGCCAGTAATAAATCCTGCTACAGCCCAAAGTGGTAGAAGCTTACTGCGATATTTTTTATTCAAAAGTAGATTTACCTGCATTAAATGTTCTCTTTCCTGCCTAAGATGTTCGTCAATAATAATCTGCATGGCTATGTCATTTGTAAAGAGTTTCATAGCCCTGTAGATCCAAACTGCTCCAGTCTCTCCAGCCTGATCTGACCTTAATTCATTGAGTATATTCATTGGTATATCGTTTTTTTCTGAGAGGCAACGACCCAGTTACCCCGTAGTGCAAAATATAAACCGCCCACCCATAAGAATAAATGAAAAGCATCATTAAAAACCGCAGCCAGGTCAGCTGGCTTCAACACCACCCAGATAACACCTGTTACAATACAGCACATAGTAATACCACTAAAACGAGTAAGTACGTCACCTAATACGGCCATGTAAGGTAGATCCCTGACGCGGTTGAGGGCCATGACACCACCTGCCAAAAGACCCACTCCTGCTAAAAACTCTCCATAGACTACAAACCACCATGTTAGTTCGCCAAGACCAAACCCTGAGCCACCTTTTGGATCAAATGGCATCTTGTGTAAACTTTGTTGTATGAACACTATAGCCAAGGGGATTCTCAATAAAATATGGCTCCAGTCAAAGTCAGGAAGATTACGCCAGTAATTGTTAGAAAGTTTCAAAAACATATATTATCCTTGTTTGAGTAAATCGGTTCGAAACACACAACGAGCACTTTTGACCCTGTTATCTTTCATTGCCACCTGTTGTTCTATAACACACTGTTCACGATGTTCGTAAACAGCAATTCTAGATTCATCAGGAGCACTAAAGATCCACGTGATGTACAAGATCCACATGCCTTATCCTATCATTTTATTGTCTTTGAGAGCCTTGACAAGCATTTCATCACGTTCCTGATCGGTCATTTCATAGTCACGTTGACTACGATCTGGTGTGCGTAGTTGATCAATCAATGGACGATCAGGATACTGCTTTTGAATGGTCTTGATCACGATCCAGGTCACAAATGCCATAGTCACAATGGCCATATGACCAAATAGGTTGTAGCCCAACAGCCAAATTTCTCCAATGTACAAAGTGAATGCCAGTGCCCAAAAACAGGCCAATAGGATACTGGCAATGTATTTTACACTGATAGGAGCGGCCTTCATACCATTCTTGTTTGGGTCCAACAAATGATAGAAAGTTTTTACTAACAAAATTAGAAACTTTACAAAGCCAAACATAATCAAACTCCAAAAACTAGAAAGAGGATAGGAATACCAATTATTACAAATGGCAGAATTAACTTTAAAAAATTACTCATAATATATTTCAATAGAAATAACCATAGTATACACTACAGAAAGCAATAGTGCTGATTACAATTAACATGATATTGTCTTTATAGTTCATATTTTACTCCTTAAAATAAGTGTTAAGAACTTCTAACTTATCCATATATTCAGCAATATGAGAAATTTCTTTTTCTAACGCTACAACATAATCTGTGTGTTCAGGAATAGCGACAGGATTTTCCAACATAACTTCAATGTTAACTCTGTGCATTTCAATTTTAGCTCTAAAATGATTATGTAATGTATTTAAAATATGTTGTTTCATTTGTTGTTCTCTTCAGTTTTTTCAGGTTCTTTTGGGCTGCCGCATAAATCAGGATAAAATTGTTCATTACACACATTTGTTATACCATAGTGCTTGTCTTTGATGCTGTATAAACCTAGTGTAACACCAATCAGAATAACTGTCAATATAATTGACATAATTAGGATTTCTTTGTTCATTCTCTATCCGATACCAAAACTAAAATTATAAGAGCAGTGAAAAACACCACAATAACGGAATTGATCACTATGGCTTCAAGATTTTCCATAATTGGATTCCAAACAGCGTTTTAAAATGAGTTCTGCATGAGCCAGACCCTGTGTATATCCATCATCAAAATCCGAATCTGCTCGTTGTGTCAAATCTGTACGAATATTTTGTATGTTTACGATTTGATCATTGACCACAAGTTCAAGAAATTTCTGCAACCTTTGGGCTTGAACCTTTGCCGGGGCTTGCATAATATTACGTTGAGCAGTTCTATCTTGATAATTATAGCACAATTCTGCCTGTTCAGCAAGTTCTAGAATTCGTTCGTTCATTATTGAAGTCCGAAATGTCGCCTAAGATCCTGCCATGCCTCATCATCCATGTACCCACAGTTTTCTGTTGTCCAATCAAATGTTTCACGCATAATTAACTCAGCAAATTTTTGCATTTTATGTTCCGAAAAGGTATACATTTTATTACTTGGTTGTGATGTTGCTTCGTCAAAAAATGCCTTTTCAGCAAGTTTTTTTATTCGCTCGTTCACGATTCAACTCCATTTCAAAACGAACCAAGATAGGTCTTTTTCGTCATTGAATTTTAGGTAAGGTAGACCTGTGTCCTTGTCCCATTGTAAAACAGCACCGTGAGCATCAAGTTTTGCACGACGATCCTCAATATGCTGTTGTAGTGCATCTGTGCCAACATTTCGTTGGACCAATGTTGCTTCAAACCGATCCCACCACGGTTGGGTCACTTCAAAGGGATGATTACGAATGTAAAGTTTCATTCTTCGACTCCGAAATGTTTTTTAATAAATTTTCCTCCAGTGCTAGGTGCGCCATATGATTCATTTAGTGTATCAACTAGCTCCGCACACTCTTTTACAATCAACTCGGCGAACTTTTGTTCAAAAATATCCGTGATTTCATCCTGCGATATTGACCTATTATGAAAGCGATTGAGATGTGCCACCTGATCGGATGTATCTTTCCAACCCAATAACGCCAGTTCTCGAATTCGTTTGTTCATTCTTCAACTCCAAATACTTTTTATTACAGGAGGTATATAGATGATAGTGATCACGGTTTGTACAATTAATAGACTCCATTTACGCCACATGATGCCCAGCACTGCCCATCCCAGATTAGCCACAAATAGGAACCATATGTTCAAAGGATATATATTCATGCTTGTCGTTACAGCTCCTGCTATCAGAATGGCTGTAACGACCCACTCAAACCAAAATTGCCAGGGCTGCCTTAAAAAACTTATCACTTCATAGCTCTGGCTTCTTCTCTCCAAGGAGCCAGACTGACCACTGGGGTTAAAGCCAAGATCACAGCCAACTTGAACAAGGTACTGCCTGACACTATTCTTGCAATAGCCTTGTTGATGTCCATGGCGTCACCGCCCAGTAAGGGAGGAATAAAAACAAAAGCAAACATGACAAACAGCACAGCGTCCACAGGCAGGCTCACAAGGTTACTGACAAAAGTTCTAGACCAAGAACCCCAGTCTTTCTCCCAAAGCACCTGATACACATAGGTGTTGACCCATTGGCTGACCACTGTGGCAATTTCTGAACCAATCACAATGCCTAAGCTCATTTTCCATACTGCATCGAAATTCACACTGGGTCTGAATTCTGGAGCAGGAATAAAAGTCATAAGGTACATAAACAGGGCTACAGCCAAGTTCAACACTACACCCATCAAGATAACTCGCTGCACTATGGCAGCACCAGCTAACTTATGAAGCATGTCTCTGACCACAAACACAACTGCAAACAATAACGCACCAGCTGGTGTTACCACCCAACCAAAATCCAAGAACTTGGCCGCAGCAAAGTCAGCTACTGTCATGGCCATTATTAGAGTCGCGCTGAGACCTATAATCCAATACAGCGTACGATTATCAATCTCGATAAGATCACGTTCAAAAAACTTGTCATTCAGATTTGTAACAGTAGTCATTTTTTTTCCTTATAGGTTTTATTTAATACCAAGAATATAAGTGGCCATTGTTTTAGCGTCAGCTTCTGTGACTTGTGGATGCGGAGGCATGGGAATTTGTCCCCAGTTGCCTGCTCCACCTGCTCGTATCTTCGTTGCCAATTTATCAGTCATCGGCTGACCACGATATTTGTCTGCGACCATTTTGTAAGATGGTCCAACCACTTTCACAGCAGTTTGATGACAGGCTGTGCAATTGTACTTTTTCAGCAGTGCTTCATCTGCTTGTGCTGTCAAAGGCAAGGCCAAAATTAACGGAAATAAAATTTTGTTCATGTAATCCTCATTAAATTAAATTATACGGTGTTCATTGTACACTACTAAACTCCACTTGCCAAGACGATTTGATAAAATTGTCTATTACCAAATTTGAGTGCTTAGATCTACAGCATAGTAGCCAACAAAGTCTACTATAAGTTGCTTGAAATTTTGACCTGTGTCGTTATAGTAGTCTATGGCCATAACAGTTTCATCCAGTGTAGGTTCTCTGTCAAGTCCTAGATGATAAAGTGCTTGTACTCTTTCAATTAATGCTACTTTAGAATCTGTATCTTTAGGCATATAATCTAAACTTCCTAATAGTGCTGAATTTACAAATGCACTTGTAGCCTGTTCTACAGTTAACTTATCTTTGTCAACTATATTCATCCAAGTATTTAATTCTTGTTCGCTGGGATTTACAGCATAAAATATTTCAAAAAGTGCTTCAACTTTAGTTTTTTGATCAATTGTGTGTTTTAGATCAAAAGTCCAAGTATAATCTTTTTCTGTAATACCGTCAGTAAACATATTAACAGTTTTGCCATCTCTTCCATTTCTGATTGTATTAGTTTCCATATTCCAAGGATCTAATACTTGAGCTACCCACGTATTACCATCTCGGTTAAATGTTAGATATTTACTATTACGTTCTAAAATAGTTCTAATTTCATTAAGATTATAGTTAGGGTTAAACTGTTTTATGTGTGCAATCATCGCAGCAACTCTAGGAGCCGCAAAACTAGTTCCTCCATCACCCTGCGTATAAAAATCTACAAATTTAGGTGTAACTTCACTAAAACTAGCTAACTCAAATTTTGCTATTTTTTTATAAATTTCAGGATCGTCACTAGTAGCGTTTGGATATTTCCAATCAAAAGTATCTATAGCTCCTATGGTAAAATCATAGGGAGTACTTTGATACTCGGCAATACGCCCCCATCCAGGATTAGTTGTAATCTTAGTTAATGGGTCATATCCAATAACTAAACCCTCACCTTCATTACCAGCACTAATAGTAAAAGCAGTATTTTTTAAATAGCCTTGCTTTATTACTGTATTAGAAAAATCATAATTATCGACCCACAAACTTTTACTAAAACTCCAGTTGATTACATCTGCTAACCCTATGAGTTTGGCAGCACTTTGTACTTCCGTCAACGCTTTAGTATTACCTGGATCATAACTTCTATCAACAGTGGCGTATAATACACCAGCAGGAGCGTAATTATGAAATGCTAGAGCGACTGAGTCGTCATGCCAATTTGTAATTTCATCTACGTGTACTACTACAGGAATATACATTATTTGACTCCACTGGCCAAGACTATTTGGCAAATATGTTCGAGGCGTTCTATATGTTCAAATGCTCGCCAGGGTGTAGTATCAATGCTGACCACGCCGTGTCCTTTGATGCCCACAATATCATAGGCTATGTTTCCAAATTCGTCTAGTTCAAGTGCCTGATGACAATTATCTGCCAGTTCTTGACTTATTGGTGCCACATCTCCAACATTTGGAGCTACATTGGTATAACGACTAAGTTCTGGAAAGTCTTTGACCAAATCTTGCAGCACAATGCCTCTATGCATGGCCGCTATGGTATAGGTAGGATGTAGGTGAACCACAACACGAATGTCTTCAGAGTGTTGACCCATTTCTCGCTGAAGGCCAAAATGTAAAGGCAATTCCCCACTGGGCTTGAGATTACCGCTGATATCATCTTGTTCGATCACAGTGGCACCATAGTAATATCTAATAGGTACAACACCGCTTACAATTTGCTTTTCGATTTTAATTTTTTTGAACATATCATATTGAAGTTTCCATTTTCTTACTCCGCTTGGAGTAATATAAAAATGGTTGCGATCGTGATATCTTATACTGAGATTACCATCCCTGCTGGTTATCCAATTTCTTTTATAAGCTTCTACTAATACATCACAACATGTTTCTAACATTAACTACTCCGGTTTTATTTATTAGGTTCTATTTTTACAGAGTCGGATAATTGACTGGCCATACCGCTTCCCAGCACGCATCCTTGATTATTGCGATATTCTACAATAGTCCAAGTTGTTCTAACATTATTATAAAATAAAACAGTTTGATTGCCTTGTTCGTTTGGGCCTCCTCTCCAGATAGGAATTTCTTGCCATTCAGGACCAATTACCCTAGCCATAATAGATCCAAAATCTCCACATGGAACTGGTTTCGATACTATTCTTAATTCTACATCCCTAGAAAATACGGTAATGGGAATTAGGGCAAGCGCAAATAAAAATTTTTTCATATACTATCCTTAATAAATCGTGTTCGCACAAACAAACTTGTAAATGTTGCATTGCATGATAATATTTATTTTATAATTTTTTGATTAATGTTGCGTAGAGAACTTTGCCATTAAAAGTTCTCGCAACATTTCAAGTTCTTCTTCTGAAGATACGAGAATAGGTTCATCTAAATCTGGTTCATCGTGCCAAATTACATTTGGTATTCTTAGGAAAAGATATATGTCTTTCCAAGTTGTTGTTACTCTCTGTGTATAACAGAGTTCTATAACACGGAATATGTTATAGCATATAATTTGATGCAATTGGTTAGAGTTCATTAATTAAATATTGTAAAGTTCGAATATCCGAACAAATATATTTATAATATTAAAAAAGTGTATACCAGACAATACCCAAATAAGTAAATTGATGCAATAATTGATCTAGCCCAAACTCTCGCCAATATCGTGATGTTGTTGAGTCTTTGGTACCGAATCTTATTTTAAAATAGTCAATATGATAATGAAGCAATAATTCTATAAAAGCTATTAAAAGTATTAATTTTACATTAATAGGATAATATATGCTAAAAACACAAAATGCTAAAATGGTCCATAATGCATGATCCAGACTGTGACTCAACCCAACTAGGTCACCGTATACACCTTTTTTTATTGTTTGGTCATAAGTTTGTATAAAAAAGTCAGCATAAAAATGCTTGACTTGTAACAAAAATAAAAGTGCTAATATTTCCATGTTTTTTATTATAAATAAAAAACACGTAGTTAATTAAATTTAAATTTTAAAACTTATTTTACCAATCGGTTTGCGTGTGGCCATGTAGTTATTATTGGACACTACTTTGACTTTACCCGTAAATACCGGAGGATAAATCACTGTAAAGTTAGAGAAAAGTGCAGCATCCCCTTTTTTCTGCATTCTAGCTTTGACCTGAACCATTGTACTACGTTCTAGAACAGCTTTAAAAAACTTATCTATATTTTTAAACTGATTTAACTTATCAGAAACCAATTCTGCTATACCTGCTAAAACATGGAAGCCCATATCATAAGCCGGATCTTGAAATATAGCTCCTTTTCTTTGAAACGCAGCTTTAATGCCAGGTGTTCTTGCCCATGGTAGATTTGGATTATATTTTAAACCTTTACCAAAATTTGCTAAAACATTGTCTTTGTCTACTTCAGTTATAAAACCAAACTGCTCAGCTAATATCAAAGGCCCATTTACAGACGAGTTATCAGCTATTATCTTAATAACCTGCAAAACTTCTTGAAAATCTTCGTTATCAGTGATTCCACTGAATCTTTCTGGATTCTTCTCTATTTCCTTTACAAGACCAGTAACTGCGGCAGCAGCTCCTCCTTTCTTATCCTTAGAGCTTACCTTTAGTGTAGTTTCTTTATTTAATTGAAGATAGCTGTCATACAACTGGTTTGCACCCGCGCCTGGAAATAATACTGCCTGTATACTTTGCCAAGTAAGACCTAATGGTGCTAAAAGTGCATCTTCAGCTTCTTTGTAATTACCTCCTACAAAGTTACCAGTAACTAGTGCTATTGGTGCTGCGCTTTCACCTAGATCAATTTCATAAGTTGTCATGTATTTTTCTGCACCAGGAACTGGTTGATCAATACCTTGTGTTACATTGTTTAATAACTGTTTTATTTGTTCAGATACTTCTTGCGGCAAGTCTGTTCTTTGAAGAATATTAGAAGTTAGGTCAGCGGCATTAAGATATACATCTGTTTGAAATAATGCGTTTGGTTTTAAATTAAATTGTGCTCGTTCAGCTATCTTGTTGTTAGCCTGTAAATACCCAGTTTCAGATGTAAATTCACTATTACTCCAAAGAATTGGAAATGCACCTGCTTTTTTTTGCTTGGCATATTTAATAAATGCATAATCTATACCATTAGCATCTGTAAAGATCACTATAAGAGCAGCTCTATGTGTTGACAATAATTTACTATAATATAAAGGCGTAGGGTTTCCTATCTGTGCTAATGTATCTTTTAGACCTTGCTCTAAGTCCTCAATTGTTTCATACTCAAATTCATTGATAGGTATAGCTACAGTATCTTTTAAATTCAATGATAGGTCATCCTTGGTAAACGTAACAGTTTTACCAGCTCTTACTTCTTGGCTTCGTCGTATAAGACCACCCTGCGATTCTATTATTTTAAACTCTGAAAAACGCATATTTTATTTATCGTAGTTCAGGGAACAAACATTCCTGTATAAAAACACGAACATCCTCCTCATTTAGCCCTAGGCTGGCCATAACTTTTGGAGTATGAGGATTTTGTTTTTGATTTTGTGCATAATAGTTTTGTGCCTGCCAAGTATTTACAGGACTTCCGTTAGTCTCACCCACAGTTTTCAGATAATGATCTATACCTGTTCTTGAAATTTTAAAAATATTATTAAGTTCATTTTCTTCTTGAACATTACCTGCTGCTACCATGGCACTGCTAAAAATACGTTGTGCCCAATCTGGTAGTTTACGTTCTTTGTGCCAATCATATTTGCTGCTTTCTAAAACCCACCAAGACAACATAGGATGAAGGTTGTCTCCTGCAGGACTATAGTCCATAAAACAGCCTGTAATTTTATTTCTGCCTGCAATTACATCAAATCCAAAAATTGGAGCTGTATTGTGTGTATGTGGGAATACACAACAGTGCATCATCCAAAGTCCTTTAGTTTCTCTAGCATCTACTACGTCAACGTGTGCCCTACGATAATCTTTTGAATTCCAAACACGATTTATCCATCCAGGTTTATTAAACCTTTCCATTCCTGGTTCAAAAACCTCTTCACCTGTTTCAATAAAACTTTCTATTAAATGATTTTGTATAGATATCAATGTATCCCAAACCTTGCTCATTCTTGATTTTCCTGTTCGGATTCTGTCTTTATAATGTAATTAAAATTTGTTCTCTTATTAAAATCATCAGGAATATGTAAGCGTTGTTTAATTTGATTCCATTGATCTTGTTTTAATAATGGACTAATATCTAATGCAGTAAGCCAAATTAGTCGCTCTAGCCTTTCACGTTCAAAAGTATTGCTAAATCCTGCTAGATTAACCAGAAACTTAAGAGTATCTTCATGTTTGTCCATTAAGAGCTTTCATAATTTTAATTGCGAATTCAAATGCTACTTTGGCTTCATCGCCTAGATCATCAGTTAATTCTTCTCTAATCCTGGCTTTTAATTGTTCAGGATCTTTGAATTGATAAAATCGTCCTTGTCCTGGAATTTTTTTTGCAATTATCTGTCCGCCAAAAAGATCGCCCATATGCCTACAATACATATGAGCCTTAATTAGATGTCGCTTGTCTTGATCATAGTTGAGAGCTAAGAGATACTTATAGTATTCTAACGTTTCAGGTAACCAGTTTAATGTATGATGAGGACCAACTAACTCTATACAGTCTTTATAGATTTTATGACATCTTTCAATGTCTGGCAAATTTTTTAACATGCCTTGACTGTTTGCTGCTACTTCAATACCATTGTACACAAGCACCATTTGCCAAAGATAGTTGACGTATTCTTCGGTAGACACACTACCTGTTACTAACTTTTTGGCAAATATGGTTCTTTCTGCATCAGCATGTAAATCTTTTGTAATCTCTTTAAGACTCATTCCTCTTCCAATCTTAATTGGAGTGGAAATCCGTTGGATCTTGCTAATGTTGTAGTTTCTACACTTTTTATTTCTGCTATTTCATAAGTGTATATACCAGCTAGACCACTCCCATCATTATGTATGTCTAAAGTAATTTTTTTAGCTATTTCCTGAGTGTGCTTATAAATTTCTGTAAGACAAGTTATTACGAATTCCATTGGTGTCTGGTCATCGTTAAGAAAGATTACTTTCCAACGCCTTGGTTCATCTGTTTTTTGTTTAATTTTCTCATCAAGTTTTACGTCTGTAATACTCATAATATACTCCGAAATAATTAGGGGAAGATAGCTTCCCCTGTATAATATTACTTAACTTCTACAATGTCAATTACCCTAGATTTTTTATCTTCAGGTAATATATATTCTAGTTTGACACTAAGAACACCATCTTGTATTTCGGCTCCTTTTACAACCATGTGTTCAGCTAAATGCCAACTGCGGTTAAAATTTCGGCTACTTAATCCTCTATGTAAAAATTGATGGTGCGATGGACTGTCTCCAGACTTTTCACCTTTTACTGTAAGAATTTCTTGTTCTACTTCTACACTAATTTCACTACGTTTAAATCCTGCAACAGCCATTTCTACTGTGTAAGTATATTCGCCTGTTTTAATGATGTTATGAGGTGGATAATTAGTTGTCAATTGGTTAGCAAATCTTGTTTCGAACGTATCAAACATTCTGTCAAATCCAACAAGTGCTTTCGCTAAAGTTGTAGTATCTAAACGAGTCATTGTTCCATTCATTGTCATATTATTTCTCCTAAATTAAGCAAGAATGTATAGGGCCCAACCTTGGCACCCTAATTTTTAAGCAGAAATCAGGCGGCGGCTTTGACCTCCTTAACTTCTGCTTCAGTTACAACCTCTTCAGGTTGTTGAGTTTTAGCTTCTTTGGCCTTTCTTATTGGCTCGCAAGCAGCTAATAAGTCACTAATTTTTTGTGTTACTGTGTCTTTATCTGCATCTTCTACAGAAGATTGTAGTTCTGTAATTGCAGTTTCAATTTGAGATATTTCGTTGCTTGAAAGTTTTTCTTTCACATCTTCAAGATCTTTTCTTACAGTATGAATTTGGCTATCAGCCATGTTTCTAGTCTCAATTTTCTCTCTGGCCTTTTTATCATCTTCAGCATTAGCTTCTGCCTCTTTTATCATTTTTGCTATTTGCTCTTTACTGAGGCCGCTATCACTTTTAATTGTAATCTTATTTTCTTTTCCTGTGGTTTTATCCTTGGCATTGATATTCATAATACCGTTAGCATCAATGTCAAATGTCACTTCAATTTGAGGCATACCGCGTGGTTGAGGCTGTATACCTTCTAAATTAAATTCACCTAACATTTTATTGTGTTGGGTTAACTCTCTTTCACCTTGAAATACTTTTATAGTCACGGCTGGCTGATTATCATCTGCTGTGCTAAATGTTTGACTGGCCTTAGTAGGAATAGTTGTATTTTTGTTAATTAATTTAGCCATTACTCCACCAAGAGTTTCAATACCAAGGCTTAATGGAGTAACGTCTAATAGCAAAACATCACTTCTATCCCCACTTAGAACTGCGCCCTGTATTGCGGCTCCTAATGCCACTGCTTCATCTGGGTTGACATCTTTACGGGGTGTTTTTCCAAACAATTTCTCAACAGTATCTACTACTTTTGGCATTCTGGTCATACCACCAACAAGGATAACTTCGTCTATGTCATTAGGTGTGACTCCTGCATCTTGTAAAGCGATTTTGCAAGGTTCAATACTGCGTGTAACTAGATCTTCTACAAGGCTTTCTAATTTTGCCTTTGTAATTTTAATGTTCATATGCCTTGGACCGCTTTTGTCCGCAGTTATGTATGGTAAGTTTACATCTGTCTGCTGACTACTACTTAATTCTATTTTAGCTTTTTCAGCAGCCTCTTTAAGACGCTGTAATGCTAATACGTCTGTTGTAAGATCTACTCCTTGATCTTTCTTAAATGTTTCTACAAGGAAGTCCATTATACGCTGATCAAAATCTTCGCCACCTAAGAATGTATCACCATTAGTAGATAAAACTTCAATCTGTTTGTCGCCTTCAACATTGGCTATTTCAATTATACTGACATCAAAGGTTCCACCTCCTAGATCATACACAGCAATTTTTCTATCACGGTTGTCCGCTTTATCTACACCATAGGCTAACGCTGCTGCGGTAGGTTCATTAATGATACGTAGAACTTCAAGCCCAGCTATTTGTCCAGCATCTTTAGTGGCCTGTCTTTGGCTGTCATTAAAGTAAGCAGGTACAGTAATAACCGCTTGAGTGACACTGGTTCCCAAGTAATCTTCAGCAGTTTTCTTCATTTTACGCAGAACTTCTGCAGATACTTGTGGAGGTGCTAATTCTTTATCCTGTGCTCGAATCCATGCATCTCCATTTTTTGACTCCATAATGTCGTATGGCATCAAATTTATATCTTTTTGAATAGTATTTTCTTTGAATTTTCTACCTATCAAGCGTTTAGCTGCATAGATAGTGTTTTTTGGGTTAGTAACAGCTTGGCGTTTTGCACTGGCTCCTACTAAAATTTCTTGATCGGTGTAGGCAACAATACTAGGTGTTGTTCTTGCGCCTTCACTGTTTTCAATAACTTTGGCATTTCCGTTTTCTACGACAGAAACGCAGCTATTTGTTGTTCCTAAATCGATACCGATGACTTTGCTCATTTTGTTCTCCTTAATTAAGCAAGATAAATTTACAACCCCTAAGGCATTGCAAATTTTATTTATGTCTTATATTTAAAAATTAATATTTTTTCTTTGGTAGTGCCTGTTTTTCTAATTTTTTGAGAAATCTAGATCTACCTGCCGCTTTCATTCGTTTTCGTTTCGTAGTTGGTTTTTCATAAAATTCCTTTTTTTGTAAAGTCTTTAAAAGTCCAGAATCTTCTATTTTGTTTTTGAAACGCCTCAACGCTCTATTAATGTCCTCACCCTCTTTGACAATAACATGTGTTCCTTTAAGTTGTTCCGTCTTCATCATCATACCCATTTTTAAATTTATCCTTAATACAATCTAAATTATATATCCTATTTCTATTTAGAAGATGCCACGGAGTGATATTATCATTAGTTAAGTAAAAAACATTTGTGTGAGTAAGTATATAACTTACAAATTTAGATGTCAAGTCATCACAATTATCAATATCAACTACGATCAAATCAGCTTGGTTTAAAACATCCAGTAACCATATGACATCAAAGTCATCTTTATCAAAAATAAAAACATTGATGTCTTCATCTACATTAGATAAAATATTCTGAAATTGTAATTTTAAATTAACGTTTGGTTTAATTAAAAAAATTCCAGGTGTAAGATTAAAAACTTTATCTGGAGGAGTAATTAAATTTATTGAAGACATAAGTAGTCCATACCCACATTGATAGATCCATTATTACTCCTTATTTTTTTTAATTTGATCATCGCCAGATTTTACAATATATGTATCCTTTTTATCATTTGTTTGAGATTTTTCTTCTGCAACTTGGTAAACTGGATTTGCTGCTTTCCATAACGGATCAACATGTAATATTTGTTTAGCAGGTTTTTTTGTGGTATCAGGAATCATATTATTATTAATTTTTTCTCCAGCATCAGGTACTTGTTCTGGTATACTAACACTATTATCTTTTTCTAATTTTTTTAAAAGCTCAACATCTTGAGGCACATTTTTAAAGACCTGAGGTGGTAATTTCTCTCCTACATGATCAATCCAAGGTTTAGTTAGATAAACAGGCAATGGTGGTTTAGAAAAAGGACGCCATTTAAACCAAACACCTGGTTTGAAATAAGCAGGTTCTACTGGTTTGTCAGAATTAGCATTTAACTTTGGAACAAATTCAACTTCATCTTTAACATTAAGATTAGTTTTTATTACAGTATGTTCTGCAATTTTTTTACTACTAAAATTATGTTTATTTTGTCTAAACCAAGAAAAACTATATTGACTAGCTAATATCAAAATTACTGCTAAAGGATCAAATACTATTACAATAATTATAATCACCCATCGAACTGCTGATTCCAATAAATTAGTATCAATATTGTCACCGTATATAAGTGCGGCTATATATTTAATAGGCCCTACTTCAGCTTCAACTTTCCGGACTTCAGCGGCGATTGGAGTTCGTTCTTCGTTTAATTGAATAATCTTTTTCTGCTCTGTTTCTATTTCACGGAGAAGTCTTTGACGTTCTGAAGACTGCTGCCTTCTAATCTGAACAGATCTCTCAGCCCCAGATTCTGTTGTAGACCGCCCCATGACTTGATCAACTGCCTCATCCAATTGTTTAAGTGCTCGTCTATTTGCATCTATATTTTCCTTTGATGTTTTAATTTTTTCATCAAACAAAGCTATTTTACTGATGACGTCACCCGATATCAAGGTTTGGTCCATATGAGCTTTAGATAGATATCCAAAAATTCCCATACTGGTAATAAACATCAAAAGGAATATAGCTGCAATAAGATATGCACGAATTACTTTTGGAGCAATATGCCAGTTCTGTTTTAACCAAACAGTTGCCACTAGCTTACTTAATTCCAATACTGTTCCCATAATGATAATAGGAACAACAGCAGCAGCAAAAATACTGACTAATCCTGCTACTGAGTAGTAGATAGCAACAGCACTTAAAGTCAAACCACAAAATAAGGTAAGCCAGGCGATAAATTTATCAGCCAAGGTTATTATCATACAAAATTATTTATAGATCCAACTTCAAGTATTTCTATGTATATTATTAGTTATTTTAGATTAATAAATGTAGCAATTGGCACTTTAAATAGGTTAGCAGTGATAGCCTTTCTGCTCCAATTTGATATAATTTGAAGAGTTATAACATGATCGTTATTATATTGTAAAGGAATAACTAATTTTGCGGAATTTGAAGCTTCATTTTTTGTTATTAAATCAGGAAGAATAGACTCTGCTTCTATTAGATTAAACTTGCCGGTTTTGTCGTTTATAAAGAAAACTGTGCTAAATATATTACAATTAGTAGTGCATATACCCGACTGCCTTAATCCGATAATATCCATATATCCGTCTTTATTCACATCCAACGGAATCATACTATTGAAATACCAAGGTCCTAAATCTATCTGTTGTTTAACAATAAATTTATACCCATCTATATTTTCTAATACACTTAGCCAGCTTTTTCCGTATGAACCTTCTCTTTTGTCTTTATCCCAAAAGACTTCCTGTCCAGAGTTTACAATATCAATTTTATTGTCCTTATTTGTGTCAATAGCAACACTTAATACCTCCGCTGATTTCCAGCTTACTTCCGGTCTTGTCGTGAAACTTTGAAGACCTCCTTCTTCGAAAGGCCCAGAAGGTAAAGTTGTATTACGAGTCCCAGTTAGCCCTTGTGAAGTTCCATAAATTATAGAATTAGTTTTTGAAAGACCATTTGAACTTAGTAAAAGATCTTGGTAACCGTCATTATTAAAATCAGCGGTGCTCATGCTACTAGTATTGTAAAGTCTTTCAGAGACCCAATTTTGTATTGGGTTAGACAACGATACTAATTTGCTGTCTTTCCAGGACCATACCAGGCCTGTTCCAACGCCAGATAAATCTGCGTCTGTTGCTAAAATGTCATTTTTTTGTGCGCCTAAAACTGGCATCACGATAATAGGATGATTTCTAGTCTCGGTTTTTGGTAAGTTATACTTAGAAAAGAAAGATCCTTGATTAAGGACAACAGTCATTTGAGTTCCTGTCCATGGGGGTCTATCTAGACCTGCGTCAGAAAAAATCAAATCTTTTTTGCCATCATTATTTACGTCACTGTAGAATATGGATGCGGCATGCCTTACAGTAGGAACATTACCTTTAAAAAGAGTATTCGTTAGATTCAACGAGTCTTTTTTATGACCGAATACATATACAGGAAGTGGTACTGCGTTAGGATAAGAAGTTACCGTAAAAACAAATTCATTTGTTCCGTCATTATCTAGATCTGCCAAAATTCCTGATCTAAAAAGATAGCAACATGAATCATTATAGCCCTGTAAATCTTCATGGAAA
>Ga0194133_10003037_pt1 | contig 24615 bp, 16 predicted proteins | sample TA2KigOf40mmetaG_FD_155448 | JGI IMG/M metagenome (GOLD analysis project Ga0194133, IMG submission 155448) | Freshwater microbial communities from Lake Tanganyika, Tanzania - TA2015055 Kigoma Offshore 40m | ecosystem: Environmental > Aquatic > Freshwater > Lake | place: Tanzania: Lake... | reverse complement strand
AAAACAGTTCCGGATAAAAATGGATTTCGTTTTCTCAAAAAAATTGTTTCAAGGAGAAAAAAAGGATAGATAGATAGATGGGTTGAACTTGAAAAATTCAAGAAAGCTACTTTCAAATCTCCTGGGAATTCGATCTGATTTCAATCGTAAAGGTTATCTACATATAATTGGATGGAAAATTTATAATCGGATTTAATTTACATTCAGAGTAAAAAAAAGGATGTCATTGCTTGAGTTAGGAAAGGAATTGAAATTTGTAAAATATGTCTTATCTTGGAGCACAAAACAGAACCGAAACTTTAACCAAAAAGAAGTTCAATTGGTGATGGGTCCGGGGTCAAAATTTTTTGACCCGGGTTGGATCAGCCGTCTTCAGTTTGGGTTTGGAAAATTTCCCCTAAAAATCCCAAATTATTTTCCTTTGGGTCAAATAAAAATCTCATCGGGTCGGGTCAAAAAGTACCCGGGTCAAAGATGGGTCGGCCTCTTATTTACTTCGAGTCAAAAGTATCTTAGGGTCAGGACCCATCTCTAGTTTTCTTGATATGACGTTGTTTTGTCATATGCCTCTTTGCCATTTGCTGATTCGACATATATTGAGGGGGTCGCCGTGGCTGAGAGGTCATAGGCACCTGACTGAGAACAAAGATCTAAAGGGTTGTGGGTTCAATCCCCAGCAGTCCATGCCAGCAATTTTTCAACCCCGGATTGCAAAAAAAAATCAACCAGGCGCACTCAGTCCGGGTAATAGTAGTCTGCAGTGACCATAGACTTCTATGGTGGGACTCTTACAAAGGTGTTCATCTTGCATTAACACCAGATGAGTCTATACTGCTCAAGATTATTATTATTATTATTATTAAGCCAGTTCGCCATACGCCGATTCGCCATGCGACGATCGCACGTGCGACGACAACTTTATTGCTTACCTAACCTAACCTAACCAAACCCAACCAACCCCCTAACCTAACCCTGCGGGGCTACCTAACCCGTCATTGCCGTTGTCATCGTCATCGCCGCCGTTGTCGCCGCCGTCGTCGTAGTCATCATTTTGCCTTCGCACGCGCTCGTCGTATGGCGAATCGACTATGGCGAATCGGCATATGGCGAACTGGCTCATATGGCAAATCGACTATGGCGAATCGGCATATGGCAAAACGTCGTATTCCCGTTTTCTCGATTAAAAAGGTATTAACCATAAGGCCTTTGGAATGCCATTTTCCTTGATGAAAAAAAATTGTTGTTTTTTTAATTTGATCCACAAAAAGACAGGGAATGAATGAGCTGCTTTGTATTTTAGAGGGGGGAGAATGAAATCTCTTTGATTTTTTTTTTACAAATTGATGACCATAATTCATTGCTAAATGATTATTTGGTCGGTTGCAACTTAATTTTGAAAAAAAATTTATGGCCAAATGGGACTTTCAAGATGCTGCTGTTTACTTTTCCTTGGTGCATTTTGGAGTGCCCTAAATCTTAAGAAAAAAAAAGTTGTGTGACCCATTTTCTCTATTTTAATGGCCTTCACCATCATTTCATCGATTTAAAAAAAAACACCTTAAACTTTACACAACGGATAAGATTCTTTTGATCTTGTGGAATTCCAAACTGAAGGTCGAGATCAAAGATGAGTGAAAGAGTTGCACAAACATGGGGGAAGGATGAAAAACACTTTTTATATAAATATATGTCTTGCTTGGCCTCCTTTTCCTTAAACTTTTACCCCTCACACGCATCTAAATTTCTAATCAAGTGCATGCGATCGAACGTGGTCAACATTTTTTTTTTGACAAGATTCGATTCAAGAGTGGAATGCCAAACTACTTTAAGGACAAAGTGCTCGCCTTCCCACACCCAACAAATTGTGGGTGTGATTGTGATAAAAGAAGAATTGGCAACTAAGGCCACTCCAAAAAATCATACATTCATTAAGTGTTTTTTCTCACTCAAATTTCATGGCGAGAAAAATCAAATTCTCAAAAAAAGCCTGTTTCAAAAAATCAAATCTTTTTTCACGTAAGAATGGATTTCAGATAAAAACAATCTTTATTCGTTGGTTGTCACATACCTTTAAAAATAGGCTCCTAAAAGCTAGAGAGTAAATCGATATTTTCTGCTAAAGTGGCAATTTCTTCTTGGAGGAAAATAAATCCAATCAAAAGCTTTAAGAAATGACAGGCAATTTTTTATGATTTGTCATTTTAGCTGGAATAACAGGGAAAATGTCAATTCATCTAATGACGGTTTGCCTAATGACATTTCGCCTACGACGGTTCGACTAATGTCTGTTCATCTAACGGACGGTTCACCTACTACGACTGTTTGCATAATGTCAGTTCGCCTACTGTTCCCCCTCCCTAACCTGCAGGGTTAGAAAGGGGGAAACATGCCCTGCAGGGTTAGGGAGGGGGAACATACCCTGCAGAGTCAAGAAGTAGGGTACATGCTTTGGGGGGGTAGGTTGAGTCAAGTCAGGTCAGGTCAGGTTTTTGGTTAAAGGAGCAGGCATTCGGCGAAATGGCAGTAGGCAAATAGACTATTTAGCAAACTGACATTGTATGCAAAATCACATTAGGCAAACCATCGTAGGCGAAACGTCAATTATAAGAAAGATCATTAGACGAATCGACATGGTATAAGAATAACAAGTTTATTTTTTAATAGTGCTAAAAGTTTAACAATTTGTCTAACCAAAGTAATTGATTCAAGAAATTTGAAATGGGTTCTCCAATGTGAAATCTTCATCATCTTCATGTTCAGTCTGATGTGGGTTAAGATAACATCAGTGTGAACGGTCGTATAAAAAGTGGGGGGAAAAAAGAACAAACAGTTTTATGGGAAAATCAACTGCACATCTTCTAAAAAAGTAAAAAAGAATAATGAAGTTCATAGTTTGATCAGTTTATCCACCTTTCTCTAGAAAATATGGTTGCTTATAATTGGCTTAACTTTTTAAAACTTTTGTACATATTTTAAGTTTGTTTTTCATATATAGAAATGAATTTAAAGTTTTCAACGAAAAGAAAGCCTAATTCAGTTTTCACTTTTTAATGTAAAGTAAAAATGAATAAGGATAATCTAAATTGTTAGTCCTCCTTCACGATGAATGGAAAAGTGAAAGGTCATTTGCTGATCTTAAGGCACCAAAGTGGAGACCCCCCATTTCTGAACTTGGAAACCACTTAAAAAGGCTTAGTGTGTCCCTTAAGCAGTTTGAGGGGATGATAATTGGCTTTGTTTCAGGATTTCTATCCATAAGAGCACCTTGGTCAAAAGAGTGGGGAGAAAGAAACATTTTACTAATCTGTGACATGAAGAGGCTGTGCTTGATTAGTTTGTTAAGCAATCAAATGATCTTTGAAATATTACTCACTATGGGGTCGCCGTGGCTGAGAGGTCAAAGGCACCTGACTACGAACCAAGATCTAAGGTTGTAGATTCAATCCGCGCCCCATGCCTGCAATTTTTCAATCCAAAAAAATCAACAAGGACCCTTCTGTCAGGGTAATAGTAATTTGTAGTGACCATAAACCTCTATGGCGGGACTCCTATAAAGGTGTTAATCGCCAATTAACATCGGGTGAGTCAATACTGCATACTGCGGAGTTTAGTATTGTTAAAAAGGGTTCAGACCCATTATGGGTGTTGGTCTGTGTGTCTGTCACTAACAATTTTGATGTTAGAAAGAAAATAATTAGTGCATTGGATAGAGTAATTCCTTGCCGAGAATTTTGTAAACCAGATTTTTTAAAGCTTCCCAGGTTGGCCTTAGCGTTTAAGCCAACTAAATGATGCCGTTAAGACAACCGGCACAGTTCAAGTTTGTGCCCTTGCAGGAGTTAGGTATCTATCCCCCCCAATAAAAAATACCAGTCTACTTAATTATCCTTCCTGAAGCTAAGCGAGCAAAGTGAAGAGGGGAGTTTAGAAATTTTATATAGGGATCAGGCATGTCACCTCATTCTCCTCACACAACAGTAAAGCTAGAGGCCTGAAAATTTAGCATGCATAATCCCCACATGGATGCCTCCAAAGTTACCGATCAGAGTTTTGATATTTTGCCTAGAAGCTGAGATATTTAAGTTTAAAGTTATATAGCCATCTAAGTGGGCTGGCCCCTTAAAAACATTGTTAATCAGGATAGGCGGGAAGGGTTTGCTCAGGAGGGTTTGGCATTTTTCCTTGCACAAAAAACTTAATTTACTATTATTATGAACCACAGAAAGAAAGCATCAAACTTTGAAATTACCCCATAATAAGGATTACTTTTCTTTATACCTGCTGAAGTCTTTCTCTCTGACAAAATACTGGTCTGATGTGATGCCAAAGTTTCAAAGAGAAAAAGTTTACTTTTATGGAGTACCCGATTTGATCAAGCCAACTGGCCCTGACTTTAACTTTTGTGCTCTAACAGCATCTATACCCTATTGAAACATTTCAACTGTAACTTTTGAATCTTTGATGAATATAAAAGGGAAAATATTTTCCAAAGTCAACTCATTCCATCATATCTTTTCTTGTGTGTGGGAAGTTTTATTGGATCGGGCAATAACAATGTCATCCGATGCAGCCTTAAAATTTGACCTTCAAAATAACTTCCCTTTTCCTTTTTTTGAACACCAACTCTTCTATGACCCAATACTTTTGCCAAATCGAATATCTACTCCTTGTGAAAATATCACACAAGCTGGTAAGTCAAATACGAAATCTGATATTTTTTGTCTGAATAATTTTGCTTCTGCCCTCGGCTTTCGCTTATGATTCGCTGAAACTTTAACCTCTAGTCCAATATATCTTAAAGTTTTCGGATAATTTAATGGTTTTTTGTTTTAGAATTTCTGAAATTGCTCATCGAAATTTAGGTAGTACAAAATTTCGAATGAAGATAATTTGAAAAGTCAATCCCTTGAGTAAAGTGCGTTGGGATGAGTTGAAGCGATGCCAGAAATTGCGAGCGATGATGAGATGATCGTGATAAGCGGAATATCCCAGTGACGACCTTCCCAATCAAGAAAAGAATCAATACTGAACTGTTTATAGATAGGAACGAGGGGCTTCATATTCAAAAGGGAGATAAAGAAACAGATCAGTAAAATATCCGACCTCTTGGCAGAGGGTAAAACTGAAACGGCGGGAAAAGTAAATGCGGGAATGACTTACATTACATGGAAGGAAAGGCAAACTAACAGCAGTCTGTTTGAAAAGACTTTGAGCTTGAAAAAGTGAATAATACCGTAGAGCAAAAATAGAGTGTTTGAGCGAATACTACGATATCAAGAGGCTTTATATGAAAAAGGGAGAAAAAGAAACGTATCAAGAAAAGAGGTCGCCGTGGCTGAGAGATCATAGGCACCTGACTGAGAACTAAGATCTAAGGTTGGTTGTGGGTTCAATCCCCGCCCGCCCATGCCAGCAATTTTCAACCCACGATTGCAAAAAAAAAAATCAACAAGGCACTCTTAGTCAAGGTGATGGTAATCTGCAGTGACCATAAACCTCTATGGCGGGACTCTTATAAATGTGTTGGTCAAGCATCAACATCGCCGAAGTCTATACTGCACAAGATTATTATTATTAATATCTTGATAAAGAAACGGATCAAGAAAAAATCTGACATCTTGGAAGAGGGTAAAACTGAAACAGCGGGAAAAGTAAATGCGGGAATGACTTACATTACATGAAAGGAAAGATAAACTAACGGCAGCCTGTTTGAAAAGACTTTGCGCTTGAAAAAGTGAAAAATATCGTAGAGCAAAAAATAGGGTGTTTGAGCAAATACTACGATAATAAAAAGATTTTAAAAAAACAACTTCAACAAATAATATATTTGTAGAGTTTACCCCAAAGACAAGATTCCAAAAAAAGTGTCCACAAATAGAAGTAGATAAACTGAATGACTATTGCCATTTGTTAGCACTAAGTGCAACAATCTCTCAGACTTAAGTTCTTTTCCTAGACAAAAAATTGTCTTCTGTTCCAATTGAGAAATGATTTCTACTTGAGCTCCACTTTGTACCAACATATCTTGAATCCACTATATTTACCTCATCATTCTCTGTTTAAAAATCTCTATTTACCGAGATATTCAATCCCATTCAAAGTCTTTGTTTAATGAATGGGGTTTTTAGATTTGTTCAGAGCTTCCCCATAATTTAGTTGGGAGAAGTTTTGTGTGTAACACAAAGTTTTGAAAGCAGCATGGTGGGGCTCATAAATCAGAAGGAATAGGATGGCCTTGGGCTTTATATCAAACTTAGTCTCTACATCTGCTGCACTCGCATCCGGTAATTGAAATTGTGCCTCACCAAATTAACCGTCCATGCAGGCGTTTAGTCTGCAGATATATGTAAATACAATCTAATCGGCTATCAGACCTTTTGTCTTACTTACTTGAACACAGGACTACGGAAAGCTACTCAAATTTCTTTCCACACTTCCATTATTATCCATATTGTGATTGTGTTTTCTCACAGATTCAACCGAGAACACGATTATAGAGCAGAATACTAATAAACGAAAATAAATTGCTTTTGGTTTATAGCATCTAAGTACAATGAGGACTTATTGTTTGCCTAATCATTTTGTGGACGAACAAACTTTTTTGACTATCAATTACAAATTTTTTTGAAGTATTCTCAACTAAGCTCAAAGTTGTTTCAAACAGGCTGACGCTGTTTAGCCTCCTTTTCCCTTTCAGTAGTAAGTTCACCTAAACAGGCTGCCGCTGTTTTCACTCCCGCACTTTTCTTCCCGCCAATATTCTACCCTCTTCTGAGAGGTCCGATACTTATTGATCCGATCACCTTGATCCGATCCCTCCTTTACTTTTGTATATAAAGGATCTCTTCCCCTTCAATAAACAGTTCAGTTCTGATTCTTTTCTTGATTGGGAAGGTCTACAACTGGGATTTTAGCTCAACGATCACGTCTCCTCCCGCTTCCATTCCGTTATCGCATCCATTCTGACGCCGCAGCAATGAACGCCCTAATATTGATTAAAAACTTGGTCAATAGGGAATACTACCTTTTGCTATACACTAATAAGCCAATTGCCAGTTTGCCATAGTCGGTTTGCCATATGAGTCCCCTTGCCACATGAGCCAGTTCGTTGCGGTGGGGGGCTGGTTGGGTCAGGTTAGGTTAGGTTAGGCTCACATGGCAAACTGACTAAGGCGAACCGACCATGGCGAACTGGCTTATGTCGAACTGGTTCATATGGTAAACTGGAAAATGGCAAAATGACCTCATATCTTCTCGATGCGCTCTAGCTTCCTCATAACTATAGGTGTGTGCACATGCTTGACCCGGCAAGGCAGGGGGAGTTGGGTCAGAATGGTGACCTGGATCTGGTCTACGCTGCCAGGTTTCACAGTTTGCAGGAAAACTGTTGTCGTAGCCGTTTGCGTTGTTGGGAGCCAGCTGGTCAGTGGCTTGTATGTGATTGGCCAGCTTGACAGCTGGCATCTTTGTTCCTGAATGAAGTGTCGCTTGCAATGTCGCTGTGAATGTTTGGTAGTCCTTAGTTGTCCTATTTTTGCTCATCTTAATCTTCTTGTCTCTAAAGCTTCTTGGGATGACAAAAAATGAGCTTATAAGTGCTATCATAGCTGCTCAACCATATTGTTTCTAACAACCTTTTGCATAGCTTTGGGCCCATCTGCAGGCTACTCTACTGCATTTCCAAACCTTGCATCATGAATTTGCTCGGCTTGATCGATGCCTTGTGCGTCAAGAGAAAGAATTGGAGGCTGAGAAAGAAGCTATTTTGTTACTAACAAATCTTTCTGCTTTTTATGTATTGCAGCTGCGGGGCAGGAGGTTGGTAAATTCTAACTCCGTGTTCTTCCTTTGAAAAACAAGATGGTGAAGGCTGGTCAGACTGTCCTTACTCCATAGACATTACATACATAGACCCTGCCTCCTTACCTACGCTGCAGAAAGATTTGAATTGTAGTAATTTTGCATTTAGCAACAGCTGAGTCCAGTAGCTCAGGTGGGGTCAGCTGTTGTTATACCTATACATAAGCCCCGAAATAAATTTTTATGACCCTTTCGCTCTCTGCCTTACTTGTCGGTATGAGTGGGTCAACTTCATCCTCCCTATTTCTTTGTTTGTTTGCAAGAGCACCTTGAGAAAGAAGACCTTTCATTGCAAACAAAATTTTAATCACTTTTTTGTGGGGGTCCTTCAACCGTGATATTGACAGCCTCTCAAAAGGTTTTGAGAAAACCTTCATTCTAAAAAGTTGACTGCAAATAAAATCCAGCTAGAAATTTATAAAAGGGAAAAGAATTATGCCGTCATTTTTGTAAAAGGACCTGTCGAAAAAAGTATCTGGTATGATTTATCAACGGAAATAGTTGACTGTCAAATCTTAAAAATTTGACACATGATCAAATAAAGTGCCAATAAGATTATTCAAATTCATAATTTTCAATTCTTTTTTTACGTAATTAAGAAATTTGTTTGAGACCATTGAGAATGTCGGAAGAAATAATTAGAAAATAGTTCTTGTTTGGCACAAATTTCTAATTACATTTCATTGCTTCCTAATTTGATTATGACACAATGGTGCTGTTGATTAGAAAGAAAAAATGAAATATTCAGCAGCATAATTTTTTTAGCTAAAAAAATTGTGCAGTAATTTTCCAACCTGGAATTCTTCTTTTTGTTTATAACTATTTTATAAAGGCATTTGAGTATTTTTGGCTTTATTGCATGTCTGCAATTGATAATGTGAAAGTGGCTTTCTTACTACCTTGCCCTCTCGTCCTTTCAGGGTCCTACATTTGCCGCATAACTGCCACAGCCTTAATTGGCAATTCCTATAAACTTGGCCTTTGTAGCATTTTCAAGACCAAACTTGCAGACAGTCCCAACAGGTTATCTAGATTGATACATAAATTAGCATTAAGTAGATGGGTATTTATTGAGGAGGGAAAAATACCTTACACTCCCAATGCGACCTGCCTATTTAAAAAATTCATGGCTCCGTCAATTTCAAGATATGATGTCATTTTGCCATATGCCAATTTGCCATAGTCGGTTCGCCATATGTCCAAGTTCGCCACATGCCCCAATTTGCCATGTGCGCCACTAATTACTTAGTTCTGAGCCTTTTGACAAAACTGGATAAATCCACACTAAGGTCTATCATGATTGTTAAATTTATGTAATCTTACTAGTCTCTACAAGGACGATAAATAAGTTCGGTTAATCAATGGTTAAAAAAGTTTTGTTTTAGCCCTATACGAAGGGCATGGTCACTTATTCCTCTTGTCGATTTGAATTTAACTCTTCTCAGACACTGCAGTCTATTTACAAGGGAGTGGCGACCAATTTTTAGTCTTGAGGTGTCGCTTACTGTCATCACCCCCGGATTTCTGTCATTTTCATATGCTGTATTTTTAATGCGTTGTACTATTTGAGGGCCATTTTCCTGAAGACACATTGAAATTGCCAGCTTCGCGTTGGAGTGCTATATGTGCCCTTTTTCCATATGACAGTGATGTGCATGAAAAAGTGAAAAATATATTATCCCTCCCAAGCAAAGCCAGGCAGGACGTTTAGAAATTCTCAGAGCGTTCACAGGAAAATGGCGTGACGTCACACGTCTGTCCATCTGTCACCTTTTTTTCCTCCCACACCAGGGAGGCTAGAGTACTGAAAATTGCCAGGCATAATCCTTACATGTATGGCTTCAAATTTACTAACCAGATTTTTGACATCTTGTCCAGAAGCTGATATATTTAAGTTTAAAGTCATGTAGTGACTTTTTTCACATTTTTTCAATCTATTGAAACCTGAACATACATTTAGAATAAAATCGCCTTTTTTCGCTTGCTCGGGAGGGCAATTTTCTAAACTTATTCTAGCTTTAAAATTATGGGAGCTATTATAGACATAAATATAAAACTTTGAACTTCAATATCACGGCTTCTATGCAAAATGTCAAGAAACTAGACGGTAACTTTTGAGCCATCTATGTGGGAAATATGCATGCCTATTTTCAGGTCTCTAGCTTCACTGGCGTGGGAGGAGAATGAGGTGACAGACGGATGCACACATGATGTCAAGCATTCTTAAAAAGATCCGTATACAAAATATGTAAAATCCTCCCTCCCTTCGCTCGGGATGGATAATGAAGTTGATATTGTAAATGTCTAGTTTTCAAAGTATTTGAAGAAGTCCAGTCCAGTTCAGTGCATTCCAAAACTTTTTTTCATATTCTTTGGTGAGTGGAAGAGCCAATTGCTTTGGAAAGACGCCGCAAATCGTTGGGATTGTGCAAAAAAATGCAGGTTTTCTGTTTTATTACCTTACTAAAATCTTTGCCTTGGGAAAGCCCAGAAGTCTTCTCTTCCATTAAGGTGCATTCTTAATGCGCAAATAATGAGGTGAGGCATTAAAAATGCTACAGAGGCATCTCAATTACCTGAAGATGGGCCTTTAATAATCTGAAATGGATATACTGATGATTTTTATTTGTAGTTGTATATTTAGACGGCTTCATCTTAACATCATACTACTTTTTGAGAAGTCCTAACATAATAATCAAATCAATAAAATTGCTAAACTGTGATAAAATTAAGTAGACGGGTATTTTTTGTGCGGAGAAAACCCTATCTCGAGCGACCTGCCTACTTAAAAAATTCATGGGTCCGTAAATTTTAAACCTAGAGAAAAGTTTATAAAGCAATATTTTTAGCTAAATGTTCGAACAAAAAATAGTATTTTGAAAACTTTTTTCTAGCTTTAAAATTAAGGGGGCTATTAATATGTAAATATAAAACTTTGAACTTAAATATCTCAGCTTCTAGGCAAAATATCAAAAATCTGATCCGTTTTTACCAAAAGTTTATTCCGCAGAAAATTTGTTCCGTCGTATCTCCAGTTTTACGGAAAACTCATTCCGTCAAATCACCTTATATACCAGCCCCCCTTCCAACCAAAAGGACATTTATTGCTAACCTAACCTGACCCAAAGCATGTTCCCCCTTCCTAACCCTGCGGGGCATGTTCGCCCTCATTTATCCAACCAACCCCCCATTTTAACCAAAAGAGCATTTATTGCTTACCTAACCTAGCCAGACCCAACCAACCCCGAGATTTGACAAACCAGAAATTTGGTAAAAATGGAGATTCGATGAAACGGAAATTTGACGAATCAGAAATTCGATGAATCATTATTCGGCAGATTTTCAAAGCACCGCAATTTTGCAACATCAGTTTGTTGATGAAATGATGAAAGTATGAAAAATACTGCCTCTTGTCACTCCGTGACTTTTATTGCGTTTGTCTCGTTTCTTTCAATTAACTGATGCCATTTACGTCAAGATAAGAAACTGTTATGAAGATCTTCTTCATTTTTCTGACTTCTGACATGATTTCTACATCTGCAAGCTATAAGATCTTTTGATTGTTTGTTAGGAATGGTTCTAACCCCTGCTCTTTCTTCATTGAAGTTTAAGAGGAAGTTGGGGGGGCTACCCCGTCTGGCGATACTGCAATGGCTTTGGCGCCTCAGGCCATTAGTGAACGAACATTCTATCTGCAATTTTCTTCATTTCTAGAGATTTTTTTTCCAAGATAAAAATATACGTCGATGTGAAAGTTATTTCAGCTGAAGAAGAAATGATCAATAAAGTTCTAAATGAGCTCACGAAGAATACGCATTGGACGTTTTGTTTCCTTATATCCTTTCTTTGACGTGAAAACCGTCAAGGATTTTTTGTTACTGTCCTAAATTCTTTTGATTTTGGAAAATTATGTGGATCTTTTTATGTCCTGTTGCAGTATTTACAAAAAATTTAGTTTTTATAATCTTTTTTTTAGCGAAATTTCTTTTGATTTCTTCGTCTAAATCTGTCCCTTTTTTTTCCTTGTGCAAAATTTTTTTTAGATTCTTTTTCTGACTTATTGATCAAAAGTACGTTGCATTTTTTGCAAGGTGTGTCTCTAAAGTCTGAGGGCTGTTGTTGACACAGCCAGGTGCAAAGACCGTCGGGGTCACTGACATCTACATTTGCAGCAGTGCTCCCAGAGGGGAACCTGCATTGTAGAGGTAAAAGGCCTGCAAAAAAATATTTACTTTGGTGGGAAAAGGTTTCTGGTGTTTACGACTTGAATTAAAGTTGTTTTATAATCATCTTTAGAGAAACTTTAAACTCATTTGGAAATGCTTCCATAGCTATGAGAGTTTTAAGCTGATTTAAGTTAATAATTTCAAGTTACCTTTCGTGTTTACAAGACATGAAATGATGATAAATTCGAGAAAATATATTGATTACATTTATATTAATACTAGCCAACCGGGCCCCGGCGCTGCCCGGGAAACATTTGATGAGCTTAAGTCACCTATCTGGACATTTTATGTTACGCAAAGTTTTATCTCCTGTGCGGCCCATTTGGGTTTTCGAGTTTGGGGCTACCCCGGGGTCCAGGTGTTGGGTTGCCAGGGTTATGCTTGTGTTAAGAACCTTCCCTGAGTTGGTGGGGAGGTCTGTGCAAAATTTGGTGGAGATTGGTCTGGCGGGGGCGTGAAAAGGGGACATAGGTACATAGGCCAACTCATCCCCTGGACCCTGGGGTACCCCAATCTGCAAAATCCAAATGGGTCATAGGAGAGAAAACTTTGTGTAAAGTAAAATGTCCGGTTGGCTAGTAATACATAAAATATGATTGAAACCTTGTTAAGGGCTGGTTCTGACTTAAATTTTTGCCTTTTTCAGCAAGATGAAAAGAAAATTTTGAAACTGCATCATCCCTGTGCAAAACACTCTTTCCAAATCAGATTAGTGGATGCTTTTTGCATCTTGTAATAAACTTTCTTTTAGTATTTGATCCAACTTAGGGTTTTAGTTACAACAGATCACTATGTTTCATATTGAAAAGTAATTCAAGTTTTTGAAGGGGGAAAAATATCTTAATAACAACTAATCCTAACTCATTGCTTAGATCTATTTCTTTGTTATTTTGGCTATTATAAACTTTGCACAACTATAATTAATAATTATGCCATATTGTCAATAGAAGCAAAAGTATCCTGAGGAACTTAAGTTGCATTAATTAACCGAGTATAAGTTTTCAGACCAAACTCTGTGATGCAACACTTTTAAAACCTTTGATGATCCTTATACTTTTCTAACTAATTCAATTTTAAGCTCTGTGAGAAAACCTTTACCAGGAGATGGTGTGTCAAAGTTAAATTTTTCAAATTCTAATGGAATTTAAATTTTCCTTCCAAAAAGACAGGGAAAGCACAGAGTACTTTTTAGAAATCTTGTGTTTTCAAACGCATAAATTTTGTGATATTTATGCTTCCAAAAAAAATGGTTTTTACCGACCATCCCCAAATGGCCGTCTGTGGAATACATCTGTAATTTTTCATTGCCTTATTTTGGCATTGTACCAAAACTATTCATAAAATTCAAAATACAACCTTCGTTGAAATTCTAAAGTTCAAACAATTTAAAATAATTTCTTCAATATAGAAAAATGATGAGCTTCATCAAATTAATTATAATCAGTCAGTTCAATTATTGTACTTTTAACCTTTGAAAGTGTTCTAATTTGTCATTTACATTCAATAAACAGGACCATTTTCTTATGTATAAGTGCTTCAAGATGTAAGATACATTACTAGATTTAAATTTCTTTTACACAAGAAAACCAAACGAGTTTTGCAACAACCTAATTCTGCATTTCTATAATCTATTGCAGCCATAAATCTTGTAAATGTTTGGAGCAGAATGGTATCATGAAAGGGAATATCCTGAATGTACATGGGAAATTAAGAAAAGTATATAAGGTTGATTTGAATAGATGCAGATAGCCTATAAGGATCTCGTTACCATTTTTAGATTACGTTACATTATTTTTGTGATCATGCAGCCTCTTTATTCAAGTCTTTATTTCCGGAGCGCACTTTGTCACCACACCCCTGTCTCACACGTCAATAAATAGGCTTGCACCACTTAAGATGTTAACTAGTTATTTTGCGCTATTCTTAGACGTAAGATTGTGTTAGATTGTAAGCCCCTTGATTTAAGTTTAGTTTGTGTGCTTATACTCATCCCAATAAAGTTTCATGAGCATATTACACCGATACTGTGTGAAGTTGTCGAAATTTGTTGAATGAACAAACTCGTCAAACACACTTGTCGAACGAACGAACTCATTGAACTACAAACTCATCGAACAAACAAACTTGCTTCCCCTTCATCTATCACAACTAACCCCCCTTTTAACTTATAGGGCTCTGGGGTCATAGTCAGCCTGCCGACCCCAGCCCCAGAGCCTTGTTCAATGAGTTTGTAATACGATGAGTTTGTAGTCCAACGAGTTTGTTTGACCAGTTCATTGTTCGATGAGTTTGTTCATTTGATGAGTTCGTCTGTTGACGAGTTTGGTTAGGCTAGTTTGGATTTGACGAGGTCTCGTATTCCCTTTTACACCAAGACTTTTAGTAATTATAAGAAGGGTGGTATCTCATTAGTAGAAGTAAAAGGATGTGTGACTATACTGGTTCATCGCTATTCCATTTACAAGATCGCATAAGATTTCATCTTATGCACACTCGGGGATAGTCTACATAGATGATTGAAAAATGTTTATTTTGATCAGCCAACTGACTCTGCTTTCAAATGAAATCTTTTACCAGGAAGTATAATTTTTTTCCAGATCGTCGTCTTCATTCACATCACCACCATCCTCGGGACCGTCATTTTTCCCACCACCGAGGTCACGGCCAACAACGCCTTGAGTCAAATGGAATTATGCCCCAAAAGCTAAACGGAGATCCAACGAGCTCATTTTTCATGGATGACATTGATGGAGATGGACAGGCCATTCATCAGGTAAACTAACATAACAATTCATCCAGATGCTTGTTTTGTAATGAAAAGAACAAAAAATCTTTTTTTTTGGCTCACTTATCTGGATTCCAACAAATAAAAGTTTTTTTAAAAAAATTGCTTAAAATTTTGAGGCCACTTTTTCTCTACTGAATCGAAAATGTGATTTGACAAGACCCAAAAAGAATTGCCACTTGTATTCTTAACCTCAAGAAATTTTGAAGGAAAAGATGGCATATTTTGTGGTAAAAATGATACTTTTCCACGTTTGAAGCTGTCGAAAAGAACTACCTTTTTTTTGGTTGATGTTTAAAAGTATTGCAGCAAAAGCTTGAAATAAAGAGGCAATATATTTTTTTATCATTCAATTCTAAACCAGAAAGGGGGGACATTGTGTGTCATTCAGACAAGGGCTTTGACATCAATTTTATGATATTCGAAAAGGTAATTCTCATATCTTTTGTCGTTGGACAACAAAAGAAGGATCGGAGAGCTGCAGAAGGAAAAAAAAAGCTTAACTTACTCCAACTTGTCCCACTAAAGATAATAATTCTGATGAATGTTTGCTTGGCCAATGCTAAGATGGGAAAAGTTGAGTTATTTTTGTTAGCCAGAAAAGTAGATTGACGTTCTGTAAATTTTATTTGTCTAGGCGTCCAAGGACAAAGAAGTGAGCTTTGCCAATTGCACAGGAAAGACAAGCTCTTCACCACCTACCCCGAACAGGAGTAGCTTTTCATACCCCCAGCCCGACTTCAACACCATCATTAACAACGAGGCTTATCCCTGCGACTGCTGCAGGATTGATAATCAGTACTATCCAAGCAACATCATGGCAAAGAGACACCAGGTAATGCTAGGGTTAAAATTCGCCCCCTTTTTTTTGACAATGATGAAGGGTTGTTTCACCATCCAAATTTTTGTCAGTCGAAGGAATCCTTGCCAGAAAATTTAATCCTCCAAAAATTGACATTCTGTTTCTTGATCGGGAATGTCTTAAGCTTCTTCATCCGACAAGGAAATTCTTAAAAAAAGAGCAAAAAGAAATGCCTAATAATTTTTAACTAGCAAACTTTGAAAGTTTTTAAAAGTCTTATTTATCTTGAAGACTTTCTAAAAGCATTCACTTTGAAATTTGAAAATGAAGAAAGCTTCATTGCTAATAAATAACTAAAATCATTTTCCTAGGATTTTTTTTTATTGAAATAAAAGTCCAATTTTGTAGGCCTCTTGCTGAGGGGCATGGAATGATATCTTTTCCATCAAATGGGAAGAATGTTTTATCAAACTGAAAGAAATTGAAGGCTGGAAAGCAGAGAGAGAGAGGGCAAGAAGTATCTCTCTGTACCATAAAAAGATTCAATTCAAAACATTGCAAGAGAATGAAAATCATGCTTACAGAAAAGACACTTTTATCCTCACCCTTTTTTCACACAGATATATGTAGATAGCCCATAAGGATCTTGGTGCTTTTTCCTTATCCATGCAGAGCGAAGCGAGGGAGGAGTTTAGAAATTTTGTGTAGGGATCGGGCGTGATGTTACCCGTGCGTCTGTCCCCCACACCAGTGAAGCTAGAGGCCTAAAAATTGGCATGCATAATCCTTACATGGATGGCTCCAAAGTTACTGATCAGATTTTTGATGTTTTGACAAGAAGCTGAGATATTTAAGTTCAAAGTTTTATATTAAAGTCTTTAATAGCTCCCAAAGTTTAAAGGATAGAGAAATTGACGGAGCCATGAATTTTTTAAATAGGCAAGTCACTTGGGAGGGTTAGGTATTTTTCCCCTCATATAAAAAAAACCGTCTACTTAATTTTTGATAATTTATTAATATGATCATGCATTCTGTTTGTCCACATTTGATTCCCAAGCGCACTTGATCACTGCGCTCTTACTTCTAATGTGGATAAATGGGCTTGCACTCCTAAACATGTTATCTATAGCTATTTCCCACTATTCTTCGATGTAAGATTGTGGGAATATGTTGTTTCATCTAATGTGTCGTTTTGCCTAACCCGGGTTGGGCGAAACATGCCCCGCAAGGTTAGGTTAGGTCAGGCTAGGTTAGGTCAGGCTAGGTTAGGTGAGGTCAGGTCAGGTTAGGTTAGGTTAGGTTATGTGAAATGGCACATTAGGTGAAACAACATGGTACCTAAAGTTCACTTGTACTAAAGTACTTTAAAAAGTGTAAAAGATAAAACTTACATGCTAGACTTAAAACTAAAGAGCCTAATTATCCTAAACAATCTTACTTTGTCTATTCTTTTAGACTTTTGTTGCAACAAGTTAGAACGTGTGATTATACTGGGCCAACCCCGACCGAAAAAATCACGGTGTTTTGGCGCTATTTTTTATAACATATAAAAAAGGGTGTTTTTGCGTGCTTTATTGCCTGAATCGTGACTAATAGTCACCCTTTTTGGGTTTTACACCCGAAATCTCCCTTTTTCACTTCAGTCTCCCTTTTTTTGGTGCCCAAAATTGCCCTTTTTTGGAAAAAGGGTGACTTTTTTTCGGTCGGGACGCTATTCCAACTACGAGAAAGCATAAGATTCGCTCGTATGCGTATTCAGGAATAGTCTACATATATACTCTGACAATCAATCACCAAGATGGCTAAAAACTTTGTCATAGTGAAAATGGCTTTGTGATTTGTCAGTCTACTGATATCATTTATTATTCATGCAGAGAAGAAATGCCTTTCGGGGTCATCTTAGTGCCTCTCACTATTGACAAATATGCTATTTCTAACAAGGTTGCAAACAAGTCTATCCAATCAAATCGACGTGACAAAGTTGGGATTTTTCTATTTGCACGAAATTTCCTCACCCAGCATTGCATGAAAAAAGATAGAATGGAGCTGAAACAATATCTTGAAAACTATAGGAGGGGGGGGGCGGGTTGAAGGAAAACTTTAGAATCTTTGCTGGAGCCTCACGAAATTTGGGTCGAAGTTTGTTAATTTTATCAAGCCGAAATTCTTGTGTCTTGTCAAATAAAGTTCTACTTGATAACTTGAACAGAAAGTTTTGGATGAAAAATTTTGCTACGAAGTGCAAACATTTGGAAACGAGAGACGACACTTGGTGGTGTTTTAGAGCAAAGCAAGCAAAAAAAAAGAAAATCAAGCATCAGTAAGAGATATATAGGACGAAAACTCGATTATAAAAACACCTTTGAAGACTTCATCTTCATATGGAAAAAAAAGCATTTATATACAAAAGGCTCATACATATACATCTCAAAATTCACCTTGAGAAATGAAAAGACGAAGGTTAAGAGATGGTAGATTTAGACAGTTAATTGGATGGAATTACTCTCGTCGGTTTGCATGAAGACTGAAATGAAATTATAGGAAAAATAAGTAAGCCCGTGTGTTATTGTTCTGGTAAGATTTTTTTCCACACCGAGTGTTGTTGACACGCATGCTTTGCTTTAGTTTTGTTTCTCTACAACGTGTTTATATTTTTCTGACTAATAATCCTGAAGAATGTGTTTTATTTTTCTGACAGACGCTGCTGGCTGGCTGGCTGGTGTTGTTCCTCGATCATTTAGCCTTTCCAAGCATGTTATATCATCTATCAAGAAACACTATTTGTCTCAAAATCATGCTACATTTATCGATCTTGCCATCCTAACTTGACATTTTACATGTGTAACATTCCAATCCTTACATTTACTTATTCATCTTCATTAACTATTTTCTCAGTTATTCTGTTTTAAAAAAAAAAGCTAAAATTCGATTAGATTTTCCATAAAAGGCTACCTTTTTTTGTAAACTAGGAAAAGTGAATAACTTTTCTCGAAGACGGAAAAGTAAACTTTCTCGAGGAGCTCTAGCAAACAAACAAACAAGGAGGGAGGGTGCGGTTGACCCTCCCTCTCCAGGATCATTACCATTTTTCTTTTCCACAAGATAGGTTATTTTCAATTTTCTCAAGTTTTCAGCCCAACCCACCCGCTCTGCAGCTGTTGATAAGCCAATAATAAAGGTGTGCTGATAAGTTTTTATTCAGACAAAGAGAGAATCTTAGCATCCAGGTCAACCAAATCTCCCTCAAGGGCGCCAATTTGTTTATCCATGTCAAGGGTCTCGTAGTACAAGACCTGCATGTGTGGTAGAGAGGGCACAAGACAGGCCCAAAGCTGAAAAACAAAGACTTTTGCCAATCCGGTCCAAGGAAGAATTCAAAGATATGAGATCACTTACTGCGTGCTGTGCAGGAGTTCAGGAAGGACGAGGGGTCTCGAGACCCAAAGTAGAAAAACAAGAACAATTAAGATCGAGAATGATCTCAGAGGCAGTATGTGTCTCTTTACCAAGAGCCATGTTGCAAATGATGCAGCTGCAAAGTTGGCAACAAAACTTGGAGACACCAAGGTGAAGCAATCTGCTTGCCAACTCAGACAGCTGGCTCAGGTTTATCTATCTGGATCCCTCCCCCCCACGCTTGCCGGTTTGAGCCATAAGCTGTCACCTATAGTTATTAATAAGCTAAAGCGTATCGAGAAAGTCAAATTACATTATAATGAAAAAAATCAAATTATACATTCAGGCAAAGTTTCCAACTATTTCATGCATCCCACAATATTGCTTTCAAATGCTTTAGATATTTCAGCAATTATTCATCCAATCTAAAGTGCAAACTTCTTTCCTCTCTCCTAAATGTTTAATCCATCTGAGGCAACTTTTCCCTTAAACAAAACGAATTAAAAAGTTTTACAGTGATACTTGAGGCTGGCTGATTTTATCACAGATATACCACAAAAAATCAAACTTGACTTGAGCAATTTTGGAAACTTTGAAACCCTGGCAATCAGACTTTCTCCTTAAACTTTTCCCTGAATTCTATAACTCCAATGGTAGAAAGAAACTTTTTTTTTTGTTTGGACTCAAATAACTTTCAAGGCTTTTTTCCCCCTCACTGTTGCAATTGAACAAATCGATTTTGTATATCAAGAAAAATATTAAATGACTTTGAGGATTAACGGCCAGACATTGCAGCAGAGTTGCCTGCTAGACTTCTCTTTAGATCCACATGAATTGTTAAAACTTCTGGCCTTAAATAAGATTGATGATTTTTCTTAGATCCTGGGGCATTTTGGTTTAGCCTTATGGTATTGTTTGTTCTTTCTTGTGTTTTTGTAAGGAAAGCTGCTTTCCTATATGGAGTGTGAAAAAACTCGTTGGAAGGAGTTGAATTCAACAAGATTTAAAACTGTCTGCCAACCTGCCAAATAAAGTGAAATTATAATTTTACAATTAAGTAGACGGGTATTTTTTGCGCAAGAAAAAATACCTAACCGCCAGCTCGCAAAGATTTAATGCATAAGATAAAAGGCATATTTAGCCAACCAATAGGTTGTTTCCAGTCTGTGCCATTTGGAGGCATATCCCTTGTCTACTTTAAAAATGTAAAGCTAATTCAAATCAAAGCTAGAGAAAAGTTTAGAAAACAACAATTTTAACTTAATGTTTGAACAAAAAAATTTATTTTATAAGGTTTTCTCTAGCTTTCAAATTGTAGGGGCTATTAAAGGCATAAGTTGAAGGCCATTTTAGCTGTTTTTGCTGCTTATTGCCAATTTTTGCCATTTTTGAATGGCGCGGCCGGTTCATTTGGAGGCCAGAGTAGCCTTTTAATTACCTCAACTTTTTTTTATCTTTTATAGTACGCCTTGCAAATTTTCTTTTTTCATAAAAGGCACACTTCTTTTGGCTGGAATTTTCTTAGTTGTTTTTTTGCATCCCAGGGTCAGTCAAAGGTTGCCTGGAGCCGCCGGTGTTTGAACCACAGACCCTCAGATTTCCAGCCTGATGCCATGAACATTAGGCCCCCTTCTAGACATAATATCAACAAACTTATAAAACATAAAATATGAACAGTGAATTTATCTCTCTAAATTTATTTTAAAAGGTTTTCTCTAGCTTTAAAATTGTAGGAGCTATTAAAGACATAAGTTGAAGGCCATTTAGTGCTGTTTTCAAATGGCACCGCCAGTTCATTCAGAGGCCAGAGCAGCCTTTTAATTACCTCAACTTCTAGACATCAACAAACTTATAGAACATAAAATATGCACAGTGAATTTATCTTTCCAAAAATATGCTTTCTAGCATTAAAATTCAGGCAGGAAAGGGCAAAAATTTAAAGCTAGCCACCTGGATAAAATCCCTTCAGTTTTAGGCAATTAAATCCTCTATCCAAAAACCTAAAGATATTCAAATGGCACAAAAATTGAGGGAGGAGATGTAATTCAAAGTTTACACCTCTGTGCCCTTACTGAGCCCAAATATGGACGTCACAGACAGACAGACAAATTGGAGATGAAGTGAAAGTCCATTTTTTATTTTAACAAGCACCATATCTATAACTTCAAAGAAGAAGGTAATTTTTTTCTTCACAAAATCGACCAATTTTGACAAGGGAGTTTTTGAAATTTCTTCAAAAGCACTCCATGTGGGAATTTTCATTTTACGCTGAAAACTTTTCATCGTGTCCGTGGCACTTGAATTTGTTACATCCTTCCTTCCTTAAACCTTGATTCATTCAGGAAAGGCGACACTTTGGATGGTGTTTTGAAAAGAGATCATCCTATGTGAAATTTCAGAACAAAATCTTTGCAAGAGTTTAGAGACCTGAAGTAGACTGATGGGTCACATCTGCTGAAAATTCAATTGTTTAAACAGGAAAAGAGTTGAGGCTGCTGCTGATGGTGTGACAAAAACCAAGTTTTTTTTCGTGGTCTTAAACCTATAAACGAACAACTCGATCAGTGAACAAAAAAAAACAAAAAAGGCAGGAGAAAAATGGCAAAAAGAACTCTTTTTTTTAAACCAAACAAAAACAACAACTTTTTTTCTTTCCTCCAAAATATTTGCTGATAAAAAAAACATATCTTTTCAAAGTTTTGCTGTTAGTTTCTCACCAATTTTTGTACCTCAAATTGAAAAAAATTCGTCAAGAGATGGATGGAAAAAAAAAATGTTACCTGAAAATAGAATCATCTTTATTTGTGATGCAATCAGCACGATAGAGAATCGGTTTATATGCATCTTATAAGGGACAGTGGATCATGGATTAGTCGTTTATCAAAGAATATAGATTTATTCCTTCTTTGGGCATTTTTTTTCACAAGCAGCAAGAGAAAGCAGCCAAAAAAATATCTGATCGAGTACTTTCCATAACTAGTATATTGCTCTAAGCCTGACCTTGAAATCCTACAAAAAAATGCCATTCAATTATTTATGACCTCAAAACCTTGAGGGGTTTTTTTCCATGGCATTTCGGAGATGAAAACCCTTTGTACGCTTTGTGGTTTGAGGTGGACATAAATCTTTCCCCCCCAAATGAAGAAGAGAAGACCCCCAAACGAAAATGCAAGGAGCCAAAAATAAAAAGAAGGGGTTGACATACATAAAAGTAGAAGACAGGAATAAAGTGAAAATTGGATTTCATGTAAATTAGCCAGAAAACCTTTTGCAATTCTCCTCCATCAAAGTCAATTACTCCTTTTGTACATTACAGCCGACTTTTTTTCCCCCCCAACCTCAAAACTTTTTTTTTCACTTTTAACGACCCGTTTCTTTGTCATCTCGTCGTCGCGGCCTTTAAATTCTCACGAGATCATCGACCAAATTGAGGCCAAAGAAACGTGTGACAAAACGATTTCGATTTCAATATAAAAAAAAAGTTCAACCTTGAGATTGGGGGGGTCTGGTTGTAGAAAAAGGAGAAAACAAAATAAAACTATCTCACTTGGGGAATATTAGTTGGACGAAATTGTGTCCTAAAACAATTTTCTCATCGACAAAAAAGATATATTTCATGGCAAACACTGATGAAAATAAGAAATTATTAGTTTTGAAAAATATATTTTTATGCCTTTTGACAGATCATCCATTTTTGTATGTTTGTTTGTTTGCAGCACATTTATTTAGGATCTTTTCGACCTCGCTTTTCAACCTTGGGGGTCTAGGAAAACCTCAATGCTGGCTGTATGCTTCATTTTAGACTAAAGTGTGTTGAAAGTAATATTTTGGTATTAATTCAAGTTGACTTCATGCAAAATTGCAGCTCTCTAGCTTTAAAACTGAAGAAGACATTTGAGATCAAAGAAGGAGGTAGAAAGCAAAAAAAGAGAGAGTTATGATTGCAAAGTTGATCTGGTATCTGGTGGCTTGGCCTGGGCTCCATGTCATCGGATAAGGAATTTGTCTTGGTCTTGGGTTTGGGTTGGGGGGAAAATTGGTTGCCAGGGAGAGTTAGGTATTTTTCCCCTCACAAAAATACCCGTCTTCTTATTTTATTATTAAGTTTTTAAGACTCTGATTGTCCACAATAACATGGATAAAATGTTTAAAGTCAATAGAAATAAAATATGTCTGTCACTATGGTTGAAGCGCAGTATTTTGGGTGGCGTCAGGTTGTCGGTAAGTGAACAAGGTGTCCTTCAGAATTATTCAAAGTCTGTTGTTGTTTATGTCTAATCCAAGTCAGTCGAATTTTAGAAGCTCCATACATTTCAGCTTGCAGTTGATTTTCTGCTTTCCTATTTTCCCTCTGGAGTTATCATAGAAGTTACCCATAACTGGTTTCCTTTTAGTTGTGCACAGTGTCTCTGGGAGCAGACGGTTGAGATGAAACGGTTCCTTTTTTGTTTACAGTCTTAATGCCAGACTGTACCTTACCCCACTCTGTCAGTGATGCTCTTTTACAGAGTTGAAGTAACTGAGAACGTGATAATCTATATCTGCAGTCTTTTAGTGAATTCTTAGGGTCCTATGATGAGCTATGTTAAAAGGGAAAATGTCAATTCATGACGGTTCGCCTGATGTCATTTTGCTTACAACGATTTGCCTACTATGTCGATTTGTCTAATGATGGTTTGCCTACTCTGTCTGTTTGTCTAACCGTTGGCTCACCTACTATGTCTGTTGGCCAAATCAGCATAGAGATATTGCTAACCTGATCAGCACGTCAATTGACCTTGCGGGTTAGGGAGGGGGAAACATGCCCCGTATGGTTAGGAAGGGGGAAACATGCCCCTCATGGTTGGGAAGGGGGAAACATGCATTGGTTAGGTTAAGTTAGGTTAGGTTAGGTTAGGTTAGGTTAGCTTAGGTTAGGTTAGCAATAACCCTATGCTGATTAGGCGAACAGACATAGTAGGCGAACTGACATAGTAGGCCTAACAACACTAGGCGAACCGTAATTAGATGAATCTACATGGTATCGTGTTAATAAGTCTTCTAAGGTAGTATGTTGACTTATCCTTGCACCAGACTGCTGTGCAATAATAGATTTAGTTGTAGTACTGAGCTGTGATGAGGTTTAGAAATGGGTCCTTTGTAAATCTATCACAGATCTTTATTTTAGAATTCCCAACTTGCTTCTGACCTATTTTTGTGGTATTTGTCTGATATTTCTAGACATTTTTAGTTGGTTTTTACCAAAAAAGTCAAATTAGGTTCAGGTTTAGTGTCACGACTAACGATTTGGGTTTGATTTTGAATATCTATATGGAAAAGAAATCTAGTTTGAAAGATTCCTGTTTTAAAAATTGCATTTACAAACTTAATGCCCTGCGGTTTGTGGAAGGCACGACTTTCAGCAAATTTCTGAGCATCATTTTTTACACTTTTTATTTCCCTCCGTCTATTGAAGTATGAAGAATGATTTTCCTTTTGAGACGAGAATTCGATTTGAAAACTTTTTAATTTTACGAATCGCATCATAAAAAACCTTCAATAAAAAT